>X67_European_Roe__coassemble_5_pt1 | contig 54211 bp, 51 predicted proteins | sample X67_European_Roe__metabat2_low_PE_011 | metagenome-assembled genome bin X67_European_Roe
TCTTTCAGAGGTAATAAGTAACTAAAATTGTTTGTAAAACGACAGAAAATACATGCTGAAAAATTGCATATCTCATTGATTATTAGTAATTTTAAGGTGTAATAATCAATGTTTTTAAGTATGAAAATTGCAGCTATTTTTTCTTCCATCCCTGACCACCGAGTAGTAGGTCGTTGTACTTATCCGTTGTCTGATTTGCTTACCATTGCTTTGCTTTCATACATGTGCGGTGGAGAGGATTATGTCGATATGAGTGAGTTCGCTCAATTTAGAGCGACAGAATTATGTTTATTAGAAGGTTGCAATACGACACCCTCGCCAGATACATTCGAGCGTTTGATGAGTGCCGTATCTCCAGATGAGATTGAGAGATGCCTGATTGAAAGTGGTAAGGCATTGCTAGACACTTTAGCAGAGAAGCAAATCGTAATTGACGGCAAGAAACTTCGAGGGACAAATCCTCGTTCACGCGGCACAAAGGGGGATTATTTGATGAACGCCTTTGTGAGCGAGAACAGATTAATCGTAGGGCAGTCAATAGTCAAGGATAAGGAGAATGAGATAAAAGCTATTCCAGAAATTCTTGACAAGTTGGATATTGAAGATGCAATAGTTTCAATAGACGCCATCGGAACACAAGTGGAAATAGCGCAGCAAATAACTGAGAAACGAGGTCATTATTTTCTTGCGTTAAAGGAAAATCAAAAGTCTCTCTATGAAGCCGTTGAAGCAGCATTTAAATACAATAAGCCGATTGATGTGAATAATGAAATGGAAGCAGATCATGGTCGAATTGAAGAACGTATTTGTTCGATATTACCGGCTTCGTGTATAGAGGAAGAGGCTGTGCGCAATAGGTGGAGTAAATTGTCCACAATAGTTCGTATTGGCTCTAATGTGGACGACAAGACCACCGGAAAACATAGCTACACAACGCGATATTATATTAGTGACGAGGCCTTTTCGAAAGCCGCATATTTCAATATGCTGGCTCGCGGACATTGGTCTATTGAAAACTTATTGCATTGGCTTTTGGACGTTGCCTTTCATGAAGATGCCTGCCGGGCGAGAAAAGGATATGCTCCTCAGAACCTTTCACTAATTCGCAAGATGGCATTGCAGTGTGTAAAGGAACAAAATGACAAATGCAGCATCAAAAAACGTCTTTTCCGTGCTGCTTTATCTAACGATTATCTTATCTCGCTTGTAAAAAACTTCAAATTTTGATGCGGTTGCCCTGCAATCTTTTCCCTGAAATTTTAATCTCCCGACTTTGGAGGTGAGATTGTCCGCATGGACGGCAAGGCTTTTCGGGCTGCTCAAATCTTTTTGAGCGGCTGAAAAGACATCTTGCTGTGTTCCTGCGGACACACTTTCGGGAGTAACCCGAAAGGTTTTGAGTTACTCAAAACATACCTTGCCATGTTCGGGTGAACATATGCGGAAGTGGTAGTGTAATACTCCTTTCTATAATCAATATCTTCATTATACCTACTTGACTAAGAGAACCTGTTATACTTACTTTGCCGAGTGTGCCGAACATCCTGAACTTGCGGTTGTCGTTCCTGCACTTGCCAAACTCTAACTCTCCATATATTATTTTCCCCTTTCGGTCGGCGGGTGGCGGGGCGGTTGTTTCCGTTTGCAAAGGCTTCTCTTGCATGGGGCGGTCGGATGCAAGGTTTTCCCGATAAATACGCTCGCAGCGAAGCGGGCGGAAGATTTGTCGGGAAACGGCATAGCCGCCTGACCTTGAAGCCGACAGCCCCCCCCGTGCGTACTTTGCCTTTGTAAACGGGAATGATTGCTCCGCTTTGTCTACTGCAAAGAAATTATCATCTGTATTTTCCGCTATTTGGCGGAAAGTTCTGTCGTATTGGTTTATTGATTTCAATACGTCAGTCCGTCAGACATATCAACTTGTTTGAATGGTGATATGCTTGCTTGTTGATATGTCATCACGCTTGCCAACGGCTGTCGGGTTTACCATCTGTGAATAGCGAAACGAAAACGGTCGTTTTCTCTTTTCGCCCGTGCGTTATCCTATCCAACAAGGCTTGGCGTACCCGTTCCGCTCCGTATGTGCCGATGCGGAAAGCAAGGGCGGTTATCGTTTCGAGGTTGTAAACCTCAATACTGCATTTGTCCGATATGCGGATAGTCATTTTTATCTCGTACTCCCTCAAAACTCCGCTTTTGCAGAGTGCCTTTATCCATGCCCGTAATGTCGGGGCGGTTATCCCGAACAGATTGCAGAGTTCCCACACGGTCATGGCGGTTGTGCTAATGTCGGTCGGCATGGTAACTTTGCCGTATTCGTCTATCGTGATTATATCTCTTTCTCTTTTCATCGGTGTTTAGTTTTAAGTCATTATTAAATAGCACTGCAAATGTTCTTCTCCATATCCTCCAACTTGTGCGACAGGGTTTCCATGTCCTGACTAATCTTCTGGTTGGTGATTTTGGCGTATATCTGCGTGGTTTTTATGTTGGTGTGTCCCAACAGACGGCTGACGGTTTCAATAGGTACTCCGTTGGATAACAGCACGGTCGTGGCGTTCGTATGTCTTGCAACGTGTGTGCTGAGCCGTGTCTTGAAGCCGCATTGTCTGCCGATTTCTTTCAGTATCTTGTTGCAGGTGGTGTTGCTCGGTATGGGGAATACCTTGTTGTCCCTTGCCAAGCCCCTGTACTTCTCTATTATCTTTCGGGGAACATCCAACAGCGGATATTGGATTCGGTATTGGTCTTCTTTCTTCGGGTGATAATCCACAGGTTGCCGTCAAAGAATGTTTGCAGGTTGTCGGTGGTCAGGTTCTTCACATCGGAATATGCCAAACCCGTGAAAACAGAAAAGACGAACATATCCCTCACAAGTTCATAGTAGGCGTTTTTCATCGGTACGTCCATAAGCGTCTGTATCTCCGCTTTGGTAAGATACCCCCTGTCCACGCTTTCGGGAGAGTTGATATATCCTGCAAATGGATTGAACGGCAGACGTCCGTCATTCCTTGCTATCGAAACGATGTGTTTCAATACAATCATATAGCCCCATACGGTATTGGTGCGGCATTTCTTCTCCGTTCTAAGAAAATACTCGAAGTCGTTGATGAATGTGAGGTTTAATTCTTTCAGCGGAATATCCTCGCGCTTGTAGGTATACGGGATAAACTCATGAAGGTGTTTGCAGACGGTTATGTACCGTTGGAATGTTCCTTTTGCTCTGCTATGTCCCACTTTCTTGGCGAACTCGGCGTTGTGCTGTTCAAAGAGTTTCAGCAGGGTTTCCTGCTTGACGCCGATACCGAGATAGGCATCCTTTAACTTGGTGGCTGTAACATAACCGTCAGCCTGCATCAGTTCCTGATAGCGGCGGTTTACCTCCACTCGGATTTTATCCACTGCACGGTTGATTCTCTGCGCTTCGACACTCTTGCCCGAAGCCCTGTTGTTCTTCACGTCCCATAGCCGTAAGGGAACGTCCATCTTGCAACTGAACTGTTTGATTTCTCCGTCCACCGTGATACGGCACATCAAAGGCAGGTTGCCGTTAGGCTTCTCGCTGCCTTTCTTCACGTAGAACAATACTTTGAATGTACTTCTCATAACTCACTCCTTTTTTGGTTACAAAACTATATTACAGTGAGTTACCGACAGTTATGCAAAATCACGCAAACCGCAGAATAAGAACCGCTTAGCAAGAAATCTGCACCATATCATACGGTAATGAGGTGGTAACTGAACTCTTGCGCTGTTCGGCTTCGATACGGTTTCAGATGGCTTCACGCCAAAAGAAAAATATAGCGTAACGAACGCTGTTCCAGTCCATTCGCTACGCTTTTCTCAAATTTGCTATTCCGTTAGGTGTTTATTTTAATAAGTATTTTGTAATGAATTTTTCGTCAAATGGCGGTGATAGTGAGCTTAAACAGATACTTATATTTTTTGATATATAAAATGAACCAACAACTGAAAAAAAAGTTATAGTAATAAAAAATAAAATTCTATCGATTATGATGACATGCATACATTCACGAATGATTGCAATCTTACTCATTGTAGTAGGTGGCATAAAGGTTTGTGCAGAGGAAAAGAATCTTCTACATGAGAGGTTGCCGCAGAATTGGATATATTCTTCAGAATTTTCTCAGCTATCACCCTCTGATGACAGCTGGTGGCGAAATTTTGATGATAAGTGTCTCGATTCATTAATAAATATTGCGATTGAAAATAATTATGACTTACAAGTAGCACAAAAGCGCATAGCCTTAGCAAAAAGTGCCGTAAAAATTGCTCAGAGCGGATATTACCCGGGAATTACAATGAATGCCGGATGGAGTAAAGAACGAGTTTCCGGAGCTACCGAGGATTATTATGACCTCGGACTGAATTTCAGTTGGCAGATTGATTTATTCGGACAAATTACATCACAGGCAAAGGCAAAAGAGTCGTTATGGAAAGCAAGCAAAAGCCAGTATGACGGTGCTATGGTGACTTTATGTGCCAATGTGGCTGTTGCATACATAAATTTACGTACGTGGCAGACACAGCACATTGTAGCTACAACGCATTTGCAATTGCAAAAACAGGTTCTTGAAATGACTGAAAGTCGCTATAAAAGCGGTTTGGCTTCGATGCTTGACGTGTCGCAGGCAAAAACCATCTACCTTAGTACACTTGCATCTATAGCTCCGCTTACCGCCAACATAGAGGCACAACTCAATTCAATCTCCATATTGCTTGGAGTTTATAGCGATAAATTACCAGAGAGTATAAGATATTATTCATCATTACCGGAAGTAACAGCGCTTATACCGGTAGGTGTACCGGCAGATTTATTGAGACGAAGACCGGATATTAAAGCCGCAGAATTTACTGTTGCATCTTATGCAGCAGCAATAGGTGTAGCGAAAAAGGATTTTCTTCCGGTATTGTCCTTAAATGGCGGTATAGGATTCAAATCGGGGAATATTAACGATTTGTTCCATAAAGATTCTTTTACTTATTCCATCGCCCCAACATTATCATGGACTATTTTTGATGGGTTGAGTAGAAAATACAATTACATTGAAGCAAAAGAACAGTATATGATAGGAGTAGATAACTACAATAATACTGTAATGACTGCGATTAAAGAGGTGCAAAACGCAATGATTTCCTATAAGTATGTTTTGATGGAAACCCAAGAACTTGAAAATGTGATGAAAGAAGCATTTCATTCATTTCAGCTATCGGTTGATTTGTATAAACGAGGACTTACCGGATTTACAAATGTGTTGACATCAGAACAATCATATTTACAATACAACAATTCGCTTGTGACTGCCAAAGGGAAAGCACTATTGGCTCTGATTTCTATTTATCAGGCTTTAGGTGGCGGTTGGGGCGATAACTCCGATTATTAATCAGCAAAAAAATAAAGAGTATGAAAAGATATGTATTATATTCATTACTAATCATTACCTGTCTTATGGTGGCATGTGACAGCTCAACAAAAGATCAAGTCATGAATTACACTATGACTATAGATGTTGCCGAACCTATTATTGATTCGGTCGTATTACGGAAAAATTATCCCGGCTCTTTGTCGGCTAAATCGGAAGTAAACTTGGTTGCCAGAGTGAACGGTTTTCTTCAACAAGCCGACTATAATGGCGGCGATTATGTAAAAAAAGGTCAGTTGCTTTTCGTAATCGAGCCAAAACCATATCAAGAAGCGGTATCACAGGCTGAAGCTCAATTATCGAGTGCAAAAAGTCAAAATGAGTATGCTAAGACAAATTACGAAAGTATGAAGGAAGCAGCAAAGACAAATGCCGTATCTCAAATAGATTTTGTGCAAGCTGAATCAAACTGGAATCAATCGATAGCTGCGGTAAAGTCGGCTCAAGCAGCATTAGAAAATGCAAAGTTGAATTTGAGTTATTGTTATATAAAAGCTCCGTATAACGGACATATCACAAAAAAGTCGGTAGATATAGGTAATTATTTAAACGGTGGCGCCAGTCCGCAAGTCTTAGCAACTATTTATGATGATCGCACAATGACAGTGACATTCACTATCGAGGACAGCCAATACATGAGAATGGTTTCAGTACAAAACGACAAAAAGGATAAAAAACTTTATAATACGGTAAACTTGATGTTCAGTGAAAATTTACCCCATAAATATTCAGGTGTGATTAATTATTTATCGCCAATGGTGGATTTGTCCACAGGTACAATCACGTTACAAGCTAAAGTTGACAATCCTTATGGGGAACTGAAAAGCGGTATGTATTGTGTAGTGAGTATGCCATACGAGGAATTACCTAAAGCCATTCTCGTTAAAGATGCCGCTATCAGTACCGACCAATTAGGTAAATATTTGTATACGGTGAATGATTCCAATAAAGTGGTTTATACTCCTATCAAGGTTGGTGATTTGGTAAATGACACTCTAAGAATTGTTACTGATGGATTATCGCCCAATCAGAAATATGTAACGCAGGCGATACAGAAAGTACGTGATGGCATGACAATTAATCCCATTATTAAGTAATAATTAAATATAGGCAATTATGATTTCTAAATTCTTTATAGAGCGACCGATATTCGCTACAGTCATCGCTATATTGATGGTTATAATAGGAGGGATGACAATATTCTCTTTGCCTGTAGCACAATATCCCGACATCACACCGCCTACGGTACAAGTATCAGCCAGTTATCCCGGAGCAAGTGCCGAAACTGTGGCAAAAACTGTAGGAGTACCGATAGAGGCTCAAGTTAATGGTGTGGAAGGAATGATGTATATGAGTTCTACATCTTCATCGGACGGTTCATATAAACTTACTGTAACATTTGACGTTGGAACTGATATCGATATGGCTACTGTAATGGTTCAAAACCGAGTGGCAGTGGCACAAGGCAGTTTACCTGAGGCTGTTATACAACAAGGTATCACAACGCAAAAACAATCAACGAATATTGTACTGTTCCTTTCATTAGAAGGTGATAGCACCAACAGATACAATTCTTTATATTTGAGCAATTATGCCAATTTGAATGTGGTTGATGCCTTATCAAGAATCAATGGAGTGGGCGGCGTGAATGTATTTGGAGCCGGCAATTACAGTATGCGCATTTGGCTGAATCCGGAGATAATGAGAATTCGAGGTGTATCTCCCACCGATGTCTATCAGGCAATACAGTCACAGAATATGGAGGTTTCTGCAGGTAGTGTGGGTGCTGCTCCAACCGACACAGGAGAGGCTTTCCAGTTTACAGTTACGTCACAAGGGCGTTTGGCAACGACCGAGCAGTTTGGGAACATAATAATCAAGGCGAATAGTGACGGTAGTTTCTTACGTCTTAAAGATATTGCAAAAATTGATTTGGGCAGTGTCGATTATAATACTGTATCAAATGTATCGGGACGTGAGACGGCATTGATTGCCATTTATCAATTGCCCGGAGCCAATGCTTTAGATGTAGCGAAGAATGTGAAAAAAAAACTTGATGACTTGCAACAATATTTTCCTGAAGGTGTAAGATATAAAGTTATACTTGATACAACAAAATTCGTAAATGCATCTATAGATGAAGTGTTGAAAACATTGCTCGAAACATCGCTTATCGTTATGTTTGTAATGCTGTTGTTCTTGCAGAATTGGAGAGCTGTATTGATACCGATGATAACCATCCCGGTCTCTCTGATAGCAACATTTGCTGTAATGAAATTATTGGGTTTTACCATTAATACTCTAACGTTGTTTGGGTTGGTGCTTGCCATTGCTATTGTAGTGGATGACGCTATCGTGGTCGTGGAAGACTGTATGAGATTACTCGATACCGGTAAATACACACGCCGAGAGGCAGCCATTAAGGCAATGGAAGAATTGCAAGGACCGGTAATCGGTGTAGTCTTGGTACTGCTTGCCGTATTTATTCCGACAGCTTTTGTGGGTGGAATAACCGGTCAACTCTATAAGCAATTCGCACTTACTATTGCAATTTCTACTGCATTCAGCGGTATCAATGCACTTACTCTGTCACCAGCATTGTGTGCATTATTTCTAAAGAAATCAGATTCAAGATTATTTATATACAAATGGTTCAATCGCATATTTGATCGCTTCAGGGAATCATATAAATCAACAATCGGAAAAATGCTGAAACGCCCGGTTGCGGCATTGGCATCTTTTATTATACTTGCATTACTGGGCTTTTGGGGATTGACAAAATGGCCATCATCTTATATACCGAGTGAAGATATGGGTTATTTCATGACCTCAATTCAACTGCCGAGCGGTGCATCATTAGAGCGCACCGAGAAAGTTGTAAAACAGGTAGAAAAAGAAATTTTGCAGTTACCTGAAGTTGATGAAGTCATAGCTATATCCGGCTTTTCATTCATGGGTGGTGGTGCAGCATCCAACGGCGGTTCTCTATTTGTTATCTTAAAACCTTGGGATGAAAGAAAAAGTAAGGAAGAAAGCGTTTTTGCATTGGTGGATAAGGTTAATACTATTACTTCACAAATTCAGTCCGGTATAGTATTTTCAATTAATCCTCCGGCTATACCGGGTTTGGGTAATTCAGGTGGATTGGAAATGGAATTGCTTGACATAAACAATGTGGGCGCAAGCGAGATGCAAAAAGCTATAACTGACATACAAGCACAAGCTGCCAAGAATAAAAAGATAGCATCGGTTACATCTCTTTATCAAGGTAATATACCTCAATATCAGTTAAATATAGACCGAAGTAAATTAGAGATGCAAGGATTGAACCTGTCTACTGTGTATAACACTCTAAGTTATTATTTGGGACAGGCTTTTGTCAATGATTTCGTTGAATTCGGACGTATTTTCCAAGTTAAAATAGGTGCAGATTCGAAATATCGTGGTAGAATCGATGATGTGATGAAATTAAGTGTGAGAAATCGTGAAGGGGAGATGGTTCCCTTTTCATCATTTACCACTATTGAGCCTACGCTTGGGCAAGCCAATGTATCAAGATATAATATGTATCCATCTGCATCGCTTACATTTAACCCTGCAAAGAACGTAAGTTCAAATGACGGGATAGAAACAGCCGAAGAGATTGTAAAAGGTACATTGGGGAAAAATTACTCCTATTCTTGGACGGGACAGGCTTATCAAGAAACACAAGCAGGTGCAACTATAACACTTGTATTGATATTTGCAATAATTGTAACAATATTGGTACTTGCTGCACAGTATGAAAGCTGGACTGATCCGATTGCAGTGGTTTTAAGTATGCCGATTGCTATTCTTGGTACGATTTTAGGATGTATGATTATGGACGAGAGTATTAGTATCTATACTCAAATCGGTATCATCTTGTTGCTTGGACTTTCTGCAAAAAATGCAATTCTTATTGTCGAATATGCAACCGATTATCGAAGAAAGGGTGAAAGCATCTATAACTCTGCTCTTGATGCCGGATATGTAAGATTCAGACCTATAATAATGACATCACTGGCATTTGTCGTAGGAATTTTACCATTGATGTTTGCAAGCGGAGCCGGGGCAGAAAGCCGTATAAGTTTGGGTACAGCGGTCGTCTTCGGTATGGCGCTAAATGCAATTATCGGTACGCTGTTTGTTCCTAATTTCTGGGATGTTATGCAACGTATTCAAGAGAAGTTTACAAGTCACCATAAAAAGGAATATCTTCAAGAAACGAATAATCCTCAGTGTCATAGTTGATACGACAACAATAATGGCATATTCCGTTTGAAACAATAAGGTATTTGGCTTTGAGTACATAATTGTATCTCACTATTTGGTCAAATACCTTTTGTGTTATATCAACACTCGGAGACTTATATTCGACAATTACGATTGGTTTTCCGAACTTATCGCTAACTAACGTGTCACATCGGCGTTTGATACCATTCTGTACAAGCGAAACTTCATTTCCCATCAATCCGGCAAAGAAACCTCTATGATGAATCAGATATGATACAAAGTTTTGCCTCACCCATTCTTCTTGCGTGAGTGTTACATATTTTCTGCGAAGTTTATCAAAAATGTATTCTTTCCCATTTTTAGCGGTTATACGTAGTTTTGCCACGGGTAAATTCAATTCTGTTATAGTCATTTTGCCATATTAAAAGAATTGTGTAAATTTACTGAAAATATTGAATATTAGAATTATTATGGCAGTAAAAAAGGATACACTATCATATATTGAAATATGTAACGATGTAGCAAGCGGTAAATTTCAACCAATATACGTACTCATGGGTGAAGAGGCTTATTATATTGACCGATTAGAAGATATGATTGTATCTAAAGCCCTTACCAATGATGAAAAGGAATTCAATTTAACTATAGCATACGGTCTGGATACGGATATTCGCTCCATTATAAATGAATGTAAGCGTTATCCGATAATGTCACAATATCAAGTTGTGATATTGCGAGAGGCACAAAACAACAAAGAATTGGATTTACTTCGTTTATATGCGGAGAAACCGTTGGTGTCAACAATACTTATTATATGCCATAAGCATTCAAATATCAAAGCACCGGAATTTGTCAAGGAATTGAAAGCTAAGTCTACCGGCGTAATTTTTGAGTCTAAAAAAATAAGTGAAAGCAATGTAGGGCAGATTATAAATGATTATGTGTCATCAAAGGGAGGAAGAATCGATTCTAAGGCAACTGCAATGTTGAAAGATTTTGTGGGAACTGATTTAGCTCGAATCTTCGGGGAAGTGGATAAATTATTTACTCTTCTTGGTAATAATGCAAATATTACGCCCGAGATAATAGAGCGCAACATTGGGATAAGCAAAGACTTTAATAACTTTGAACTTGAGAATGCTATTCGCATAAAAAATGCTCTAAAAGCAAACCAGATAATAAATTATTTTGAGAAAAATCCCAAAAACAATCCTACAGTGCTTACCATAGGACTTTTGTTTTCATTTTTTTCCAATTTGTTACTTGCTCGCACTGCAAAAGTGAAAACAGAGCAGGGAATTATGGATGCAATTGGAACAAAGTCGGCATACCGTGCCAAAATGTTCATTGAAGCAATGAAATATTATTCAACCGCCGGATGTGTGAATATAATAGGTTATTTGAGAGAATTTGACACAAAGTCAAAAGGGATAAATTCCCGCCAAAACGAGTATCAACTCCTTCGCGAACTCATATACAAAATTATCCATTCATGAACAGATTGAATAATTTTGTAAGAATTTTATTTCAATCGGTACATATAGCCGAGGGTAATCATAATTGATGTTCCGGTAGATGCCGAGAACGCATCTTTCTTACGACTGCCGAACGCATTCCCAAGCCCATAATAAAATCTGCCTTCAAGCATAAGTGAGTGCTTACGCTTTGCAATAAATTCAATACCGAGACCGGCACTTATTCCATAATCGATTTTACTCTTAATAGGCAGTACAAGTTGTTCATTATTTCTATTAGCTAAGGGGAATCCTTCTATTCCGGTATAATTAGCCACGTCAAAATTTGAAGTTATGTTTTCTCCTATCATAAAACCCACTTCTGGACCGGCATTAAAGAATCCTCTCACCTTAGAACCTCCGAAAAATATATGTGTTAAGATTGGTATCTGCAAATACGTAAGTCGTCGCGTGTATTCAAAAGGAGCTTCTTCGAAATCTTCTTTCCACCCCCTTTGAATTACATTAAATTCTGCGATAAGACCGAAATTCTTTTCTTCAGCATATCTGAATGTTACACCTGCCATATACCCCGACAGCATTGACTGAGGAACAGAAGGCGAGAACATAACACGTGATAAAGACATACCGGCTTTGCCTCCCACATAAACTCTCGGCTCAAAATGTTTTTGTGCATTTGCAGTCTCCGATGTGGCAACACAGAGCAGTAATATGAGTAATTTCAGAAAAGTTTTCATCTTATTTCGGTTTTTATTTTGTTTTCGGGGGTGAAATGTATTATAAATATTGATTTATTGACATAACCGCTCCAGTTGCTGATACGCTCAAACTTAAACGCACTCTGTAGTCCTATATATTCGTCGTCCAAGTTATTCAAGTCATTATTATGCTTATTCAAAACTGTTAGGAAATATTTTCCAGTATCGTATCCGAGCAATCCAAATTGTGGTGCAGCATTTATCATTTTGTTTCCGTACCATTTCTCAAAAACGTTCGCAAACAATTCTGTGTCACAATCATCCGGATTTGAGAAGAATCGTGAATAAAAATAAGTGTTTGTTTCATGGAAGTCATCAATCCAATCCTCGATATACGTAACCCATTCGGGATACCCCATGACGGCTGTTTCCAAATCAAGTCTATCGGTACGCAGTCTTTTAACAACCGGAAGAATTTGTGCCATGACTGATTTCGTTCCTGTTGTAGGTATAAAAAGGTATTTATTAGCAGGTTTTAATGTATCATTCACAATGTCATATGAAAGCATTGATTTATATTCAATATCATGAATTTTAAAACCTTTCTCGGACAGATGATTTTTTATATCATCTGACATCTCTTTCTTTATACTTCCTTGCTTATGTATAAATACTATCTCATAGTCACAGAACTCTGTCTCAAGCCATTCACACACATCGGCTTGCATAAAAGTTTGTGGTACATTAATTTGAAAGAAATAGGGATTATCGTTATAATTCTCTGATTTTAAAGAAAACGCATTAACCAAATAAATCTTATTCTCTTCACAGAACCGTGAAATTTCATTTAGTTGCGAAATATCATCGGATGTAAATATCAGATTCATTTTTTTCATTTCATCTGCACAAAGAATATCTTTTACAATATTGACATTATCCTTATTGTCATAGGTATAAATGTTTATTTTGCTGTTAAACTCTTTACTTACATCGTTGACAGCCAATAAAAAGCCTTTGTAAAACTCGGTATATAGCAGTGCTTGCTTTGACGGTAATGTATCATTTAACATATATGGTAAAATCAGAGCCACATTGATTTCACCGTTTTCATTTCGATTATATATTGAATTGAAAATCTCTTGTATTCGTTCTGAGCCATTATCGCTTAAATCATTTTCTGAACCTTCATTCACAGATACTGTTATGGAGTCTTCTTTAACCACAGGGATTTGAATTGTCAACCCTTCCTTTATTTTATTAGTATTAGGATTGGCTGCTTTCAGGTCTTTAATATCAACACCCGTTCTTTGTGCAATTTTCTTGTAATCATCATTCTTTTCGGCAACATAGGATTCCATAGTTGTAATTGTAGCTGCTATCTTCTCGGATTTTCCGCTATTAGCTTGAACCTTTATTACCTCATTTATTTTGAAATTGGTTGGAGATACTCCGGGATTAAGTGATAATATTTTCTCAATTGTTGTATTATAGCGTTTTGATAAACTATATAGTGTTTCTCCTTTTGCTATAGTATGATATATTATATCAGATTGAATATCTGTGTTTTCAGTCGTTTTTGTATTGTTGTTTGATGGCTGTGGTATTATGAATACCTGTCCTACTTTAACACCCGAAACCGCACTTGGATTCAGCGAGATTATAGAATCTTGTGATACATTGTAGGTCTTTGATATTCCATAAAGGGTTTCCCCTTTAGCTACCACATGCGTGAAATTATCATGATAAGTAGTGTTGTTCTCTTTTTTGTCGGTTTGTTCGTCAGCTATCAAATACACCGGTATCAAAAGTATATAGTCTTTCTTCAGACCATTAACAATAGATGGATTATATTTCGTTAAATCATCTTGAGAGATATTGAGTTTCTTGGATATTCCGAATATAGTCTCTTTGGCTTGAACCTTATAACAATAAAAGTCGGTATTACCTATATTTTTAATAGGTAAATTCAAAGAATACAAATTCATAGAATTAGCCAGCAAAAATACCAGCAAAATATAATATTTTTTAATCTGTTTCATCTATAGGTTGAGTGTTTCTATTATTTCACAAAAGTACACCAAAAAAATGAAAGTATAAAAAAAGGCGGCACAAACCTGCACCGCCTAATCCTTAAAATATCTTGATATGTGTCAAATACCTAATTCTTTTGCTACTACAGCCAATTTTTCTTCTGCGGCAACATTTGTTTTCTCATATTCTTCAGCAGAGGTCAACGTTCCATGCACTTCCATATAGAACTTGATTTTAGGTTCAGTTCCCGAGGGGCGGATAGACACTTTAGTTCCGTCCTCTGTATAATATTGAAGAACATTTGAAGTGACCGGCATATCAAGCTTTTCAACATTTCCTGTCTTAAGATTTTTTGCTTCTAATGTTGAATAATCCTTTACAAGTACTACAGGTGAACCACCTAATGTCTTTAGCGGATTCTCACGGAATTGTTTCATTATTGCCGCAATTTCTTCTGCTCCAGATTTGCCTTTACGTACCAATGAAACACCTTTTTCCTTAGAATAACCGTATGTCTTGTAAATATCTATAAGCATCGCATTCATATCCATGCCTTTTTCTTTACCCCACGCTGCAATCTCAGCCATTAAAGAAACTGCTGATACAGCATCCTTATCACGTACAAAATCTTCGGCAAGGAATCCGTAACTTTCTTCACCACCGCCTAAATAGCGTGCTTTACCTTCATTCTCACGCATTACAGTAGCAATCCATTTAAATCCTGTAAAACAGTCATACATTTTTATGTTCTGTTTTTCTGCAATACTCTTTATCGTATCGGTTGTGACAATGGTTTTTACGATATATTCGTTTCCTGTCAGTTTGCCAAGTTCTGTGTTACGCTGCATCAAGTAGTAAAGGAATATCATTACAATCTGATTGCCGTTTAGCAGTTCATATTCACCTTTAAGATTTTTAACGACAACACCGACTCTGTCAGCATCGGGGTCGGATGCCATAATAATGTCAGCATCCACTTCTTTGGCTTTTGCTATAGCCATTGCCATAGCCGATGGTACTTCCGGATTAGGAGATTCTACCGTAGGGAAATCCCCGCTCTGAATATCCTGCTCAGGAACATGTATAATGTTTTCAAATCCCCAATTGGCAAGCGAACGTGGGATTAAGTACTTACCTGTACCGTGAATAGGGGTGTACACAATCTTCATGTCCTTTTGTCTTTTGATAACATCAGGACTCAAAGATAACGTCTTTATACGGTCAAGATATATCTTGTCAATATCTTCACCTATAATTGTGATTAATTCAGGGTTGCCTTCAAATTTAATTTCTTTTACGCTTTTTATTTTGTTAACGTAATCAATGGTATTTGTATCATGCGGTGAAACCATTTGCGCTCCGTCTTCCCAATATGCTTTATAGCCATTATATTCTTTCGGATTATGAGATGCTGTGATAACAACACCACTTTGGCATCCTAATTCACGAATTGCAAAAGAAATTTCCGGAGTAGGGCGGCAATCGTCAAATAAATAAACCTTTATTCCGTTGGCTGAAAATATATTAGCTGTTATTTCGGCAAATTTACGACTGTTATTGCGCACATCATGACCAACAACAACTTTTATCTCCTTTTGTCCCTTAAAAGCACCTTTCAAATAGTTGGCAAGACCTTGAGTAGCCGAACCTACAGTATAAATGTTCATTCTATTGGAGCCGGCTCCCATAATTCCTCTCAATCCTCCGGTTCCAAATTCCAAATCTTTGTAGAAACATTCGATAAGGTCGGTCTTATCATCATTTTCAAGCATTTTTTTTACCTCGGCACGAGTTTCTTCGTCATAGTCATCACTTAGCCAAGCGGTGGCTTTCGCAGTAACAGATTTAATTAATTTTTCATCTTTCATAACCTACAAATGTATTTAATAATTTATTTATTTTCAAGTATCTACAAAAATATATTATTTTTGTCTGATGCGCAAATTTTAAAGCATTTAACAGCTGAAAAAATATTTCATTACTTTAATCATGTTATAATGATCTTCTGTAGATGCCGTTTCTCTTACCGAATGCATAGCCCATAAAGCGTTTCCAACATCTACGCCTTCTATATCCATTTGAGATGTAAGTATATTGCCGAGTGTAGAACCGCCTGCCACATCGGAATGATTCACAAAATATTGATATGGAACTCCGGTACATTCACATAAACTACGGAAAATTGCAGCCGAATGCGCATCACTCATATATTTGCAATTTGCATTTATCTTAATGACAGGACCGCCTCCAATAGACGGATGATTGGTAGGATCATATTTTTCAGAATAGTTCGGATGAAAAGCATGAGCATTATCTGCCGAAATCATAAACGATTTTGACACAGCTTTATAAAAGTCTTCATTTGAACCATTACATGAACTATTTATACGTTCCAATATATTTTTCAAAACCGGTGAAGCGGCACCTTGTTTTGTACCGCTGCCAGTCTCCTCATTATCGAAAACAGCCATAATGCATGTTGCTTTCATGTCAGTACCTTCAAGCATAGCTGTCATTGCTGCATGTACCATACTTAAATCATCAAGTCTGCCGGAAGATATAAATTCTTCGTGCATTCCCGCAAGATTTGCTTTTTGGGTATCATATAGCAACAAATCAAAATCCAAAATATCACATATCTCTACGTTTAATTCTGCAGCAATGGTATTTAGCAGAATATTGTCCTTTTCTACTTCGGAATTGAAAATACCCAAGACCGGAAGCATATCTTTCTGTCTTGATAAAGGATTACCCTCATTCACAGCACGATTGAAGTGTATGGCAAGATGTGGAATTATCAGAATAGGACGGTTAATTTTTACGATTTCGGTTTTAGGATGTAGCGCATCATCGCCTTTTAAAATCACTCTGCCGGCTACCGATAGAGGACGGTCAAACCATGTATAAAGAATAGGACCGCCGTAGACCTCGGTGTTCAGTTTTACAATCCCTTTTTCACTCTTGATTTCCGCATTTGGCTTAATTCTGAAACAAGGGGAGTCGCTATGAGCTGCAATAATTTTAAAACCTGTTTCGGCAGGCGACTCAGTTCCTATAGAAAAAGCAAATAAAGCAGAATCATTCTTTGTAGTATAATATTTACCGCCTTTTTTGATTTTCCACGAATCAGAAAGATTCAATTCTTTAAAATCGGCATCTGTAAGTCTTTTTTTCAATTCTCTTACAGCGCAAAAGTTACAGACACTTTCGTCCATAAAATTCATTAATGAATCAATGTATGCTTTCATATAATTAATTGGTATTGATTATTCTGAAATAGGGTCTTTGTAGTTTATGCTATGCAAAGCTCTGATTACATTTACCAAAGTTTGCCCCCAGTATGACTTAAAGTTCTCCTTGGTTGCCATAACATAACCTTTAGACAATTCGGTAGGAGCATCTTGAACAGATGATACAAAATTATAAAGTTCTTGGTAAATGTCAGTCAAGTTCTCCGATATAGTTGAAATAATCGGGGTATCGGAGTATTTCATGTCATCCTCAAAAACTTCCAAATAAGTATCATATTCACCAAACAGTTGATACAATCTGTTTCTTACATAGTCGTATTGGTCTTCAGCCAAATAAGAATCTATGTATGTCATATCATCGTCATCTTCAGTTCTATCGATAACATCAGATATAGCAATATATATTCTTGGCAGGATTTTCAACATACTTGAAACGAATACAGCTCTTTCTGTTTCAAGTGCACTCTCTATGTCATGGCAATATTCATTCGCCATAGCGATAAAGACCAATTCGTTTCGAGATAAATTCAGTTCGTCCATAAAATTTATTTGTAAAGCCCTTTTTCTAAAATATATCTGTATACATTCTCGGGCAGATAAAAGTTCATGTTTCTATTAATCTTCAACTGTTCTCTGATGAAAGTAGAAGATATTTCCACAATGGGAGAGGCTAAAACCGTAACCGTATCTCTAAGGCTTTCCGGAATATTAATTTCATAACCTTTTCTTGGATAGACCATTATTTTGTGTCGTTTTAGGATTAAATCATAGTCTTTCCATTTATGAAAATTACTCCAATTATCGGCTCCTATAATTAAAGTAAATTCATGCTCAGGAAATTTTTCCGTCAATACCCGTAAAGTTTCAACGGTAAATGATGGCTTAGGCAGCGAAAATTCTAATCCGGAAGTAATAACATTGTCACATTTGGATGCTACAAGTTCTGCCATAGCCAACCGATGTATGTCGTAGGATGTTTTTTGTTTGCCTTTTAAAGGATTTTGCGGTGAAACCATAAGCCACAACTGCTCAATATCTGTATATTGAGTAATATAATTGGCAAGTATAGCATGACCTGTATGTATGGGGTTGAATGACCCTCCTAAAATCCCGATTTTCATAAAGGCTCAAGATTATGCTAAGATAAATTTTCTTATTGTTCCCTCCGTTTCCGCTATTGCCGTCCTTAATTGGTCATTTATAATTCGGCAATCAAATTCATCGGCAAAAGATAGTTCATATTCCGCTTTGCCAACACGCTCCGATATGGAGTCTATGGTATCTGTTCCACGAGATAAAAGTCTGTGCCTAAGCACATCAATATTTGGTGGTAGAATGAATATTGACAATGCTTTATCGCCATACATTTTCTTCACATTCATACCTCCCTTAACATCCACATCAAGAATTACATTTTTACCAGAATTACAAATACGCTCTATCTCTTTTTTTAAAGTTCCGTAAAACCTTCCGGGATAGACCTCTTCATATTCAACCAATTCATCGTTTTCGATAGCTTGTTTGAAGTCCTCTTCGGTGAGGAAGTAATAATTTACTCCATCAACTTCACCACGACGTGGTTCACGAGTTGTTGCTGAAATAGAAAACGAAAGATTCAAGTCGGCATTTGTGATAACTTCGTTTATGATAGTGGATTTACCACAGCCTGAAGGTGCTGAAATAATAATTAGTTTACCTTTTGACATAACATAAAGCGTTTTTTCTACATTACATTCAAAACCTGCTCTTTTATTTGCTCCAGTTCATCTTTCATTTTCACAACAATACGCTGCATTTCAGCATGATTGGACTTTGAACCTAAAGTATTGATTTCACGTCCCATTTCCTGACTTATAAACCCGAGTTTCTTACCTTGTCCATGACCGTTTTCCAGAGTTTCAATGAAGTAATCCAAATGATTGGTTAACCTTAATTTCTCTTCATTAATATCAAGCTTTTCGATATAATAAATCATTTCCTGTTCAAAACGATTCCGATCGTAGTCTACAGCATCCAATTTTGAGATGGATTCTTGTATGCGTGCTTTGATTTTTTCAACTCGCTCCTTTTCGTATGGCTCTACTTCGCTCAATAATTTTCTTATGTTTGAAATCTTCTCCTTGAAGAATGTTTCAAGTCGTTTTCCTTCTTGAGTTCGGAACTCCATAAGAGCGTTTATCGCTTGAGTTACAACATCATTTAATACTGATAATTCTTCTTCAGAAACATCTCCTGCAGCATCGGACTTCATAACATCGGGCAACCTTAATAAAGTTGCATACCAATCTTCAGGCACAGGAATGGATAATTCCTCCGAAATTTTTTCAATTTGAGATTTATATGCGGTCAGTACCGGAATATTCATGCTGATGGCAGATGACTCATCGGTCATTTCAGAACTGATGAACAATTCAACTTTACCGCGTTCCAAAACATGTGCGACTTCGTTTCTTAAATCCAATTCTTTTTCTCTATAGATTTGTGGCATTTTTACCAGCAAATCCAATTGCTTGCTATTTAGCGATTTGATTTCAGCCGTTATTTTCTTTCCTGAGGATACCATAACAGACTTACCAAACCCTGTCATTGATAAAATCATGTTTTCTATTATATTTTTTTGCAAAAATAGTGTCTTATTTTCAAGAAATAGCAATAAAAACAGAAAAACTTGTAAATTTGCAGGGAGATTTTGAATAATATAATGGCTAATTTACTAAATATCGACACTTCGACCGATGTATGTTCGGTTGCTTTAACCTGTGAGGGTGAAATTCTTGAGCATCGAGAAGATTATGATGGACAGAATCACGCAAAAGTTTTAAGCGCTTTTGTTAATGATATGCTTACCTACGCAACACCGAGAGGCATTAAACTTGACGCTGTAGCAGTCAGTACCGGTCCCGGCTCTTATACGGGATTACGAATAGGTTTATCGGAAGCTAAGGGTTTGTGTTTCGGACTTGATATACCGCTTATCGGAATAAGTACATTGGAATTGCTTACGGTTACTGTTCTGTTTAAGGAATTTTGGGACGAAGACGTGTTGTTTGTTCCAATGATAGACGCAAGGAGAATGGAAGTTTTTACCGGCGTTTATGATAATGCTTTGAATGCAGTAATGACACCGAGACCGCTCATTCTTGACGAAAATTCATTTAATGAATTTATCGGTCATAAATTAATACTCTTCGGTAACGGTTCTGATAAGGCAAAAGACATTATCAAGCACCCTGATTGCCGCTTTATTAAAGGAATAAAACCCGAGGCTGTCAATATGACTGCATTGTCGGAAAGGGCATTCAGAAATAAGCATTTTATAGACATAGCTTACTCGACGCCTGAATATTTAAAGGAGTTCCAAAGTACTGTACCCAAGAAAAACAAAATATAACGATTACAGAACAAAAAGAGAATCTCACCGGTAATAATTATGTAGATATTATATTTGCTGTAATAAATACAATAAATTACTTTTGTATCGAAATTAAATACCTGTTATGATAGAGTATAACAACCAGAAAGAAAAGTTGATACTTCCTGAATATGGCAGGAATATCCAGCAAATGGTAGAACATTGCGCTATTCTGCCTACTAAAGATGAACGTAACCGTTGCGCAAACACTATAATACAAACAATGGGGAATTTATTTCCACAATTAAGGGATGCACCTGAATTTAAACATAAACTATGGGATCATCTGGCTATAATGTCCAATTTTACACTGGATATTGATTACCCCTATGAGATTATACAACAAGAGAATTTACGCACAGACCCTAAGCCTGTGGCTTACCAATTGGAACCTATCCGATATCGTCATTACGGTAAGATAATAGAACAGATGATAAATCGTGCATGTGAATACCCAGAAGGAGATGAACGTGACGGTCTGATTCTGCTTATCGCCAACCACATGAAAAAATTGATATACGGAATCAACAAAGAAGACGTAGAGGATGAAAAAATATTCAAGGATTTGTACCAATATTCACATGGCAGGATAAGGTTGAATCCGGAAACGCATAAGTTACATGTATTTAAGGATGCACCGGTTGCGCAAAACAGCGGTACAAAGAAAAACACTAAGAAGAAAAAATGATAACTCGAGAAGAACTCATTGAAATAGGTATATATAATAAGCCGCATGGTATAGGCGGAGAAATTTCCGCTACATTTGATTACGACAGCAGCCTGATTGCCGACTTGAATTGCTTGATTTCAAATATTAATGGTATCTATGTGCCATTCTTTATAGATGATATGCGGGCAAAGAACAACAGTACCGTTCTCTTAAAAATCGATGGGATTGACAATGAGAAAGATGCTAAATTACTTGTAAACAAAAAAATATATGCCCAAAAATCGCTTTTTAAAGAATTGTGCGATGAAATCCAATACGATGAAAACAGCGAAGAGTTGCCATTGGATTATTTTATCGGCTTTACCTTAAAAAACGATGATGGGGAAATGATTGGAACTATCACAGATGTGGATTGTACCACAGAGAATTATCTTTTCATCATAGAGCAGGGCGAAAATAATCTGTTAATACCTGCCGCTGATGATTTGATAATGGAGATGGATATAAAAGAGAGAATATTAATAATGAGTATTCCTGAAGGATTATTACACATTTAATTAACATATAGAAGGTTATGAGTGACAACAAAACTTTTGACGAGAATGATGCAATTGAATTTATCCGCAATTACATACCCCGGACTATACGAAACAAGTATAGCGACAATGACATTCTGTTATTAATGGATACAATGTATGACTTTTATGACGAAGAAGACGATGACGAACTCTATGACGAAGATAGTGAAAACAATGAGGCTTATGTCAATAGAATTGTCAACTACGTAAAGAAAGGCATCAGAAAAGATCCTGACAATAATATTGAAATGGATGATGTGAAATATCTTGTGTTAGGAGAAATCGAATATGAAAATACGCTTGATGTAATATAGAAATGAATGTGAAAGTAATTAAGACGGTATTTTGTGTTTTTATTTTGGCACTATTGTTTCCTGTTGCCGGTGAGGCCAAATTTTTCGGAAAGAAACCCCAAAAAGAAGAGGTGGATATATATGAGTTATCAATAGACGAAAATATATCTACGCCCGAGTTGGGGAAACAATCAAAAAAAATAATCCCTTTTCAAGAGAAAGAAGAACAATGTCTAAAAAAATATGCCGAAGAAAACGGTTATCCTTGTGATATTGAGAGAATCAGGAATAAGGAAGTCATCATGATAACTGTTCCTGCACGTTGCTTATTCAAGCCTAATGAAACAATACTCTCAGATAACGGAAAAGAGATGTTGCGTGTGTTCCTACGATACTTGAATGATAAAAGGTTGTATAAAATGGTTCTTGCCATGCACTCCGACAACACCGGTAATGATGTGTACACCTTGGATTTAACAACTAAGCGCGTTAATTCCGTCTATGACTGGATGGGCGAAACCGATAAGTCTAAAACCGACAGAGTCGTTCCTTATGCACTTGGCGGCAATGATCCTGTCGTTGACAATAATTCTGTGGAGAACAGAGACAAAAACAGAAGATTGGTTATATACCTCATTCCCGATAATGCTATGATAAATCAAGCAAAGCGCGGTAAAATAGTATTATAAAGACCCGAGTTAACAATAAAAACACTAACTTTGCACAAAAAACAATAAAATAATGGCAAAAGAGCTAAAAGACTTAACAAAACGTGCCGACAACTATTCCCAATGGTATAATGACTTGGTGGTTAAGGCAGACTTGGCTGAGCAGTCAGCAGTAAGAGGTTGTATGGTAATTAAACCCTATGGTTATGCTATATGGGAAAAGATGCAACAAGAATTGGACAGAAGATTCAAGGAAACAGGACACGTAAATGCCTATTTCCCGCTATTGATACCTAAATCTTTCTTAAGTCGCGAAGCCGACCACGTAGAAGGCTTTGCTAAAGAATGTGCTATCGTAACACATCACAGACTCAAAAATTCTCCTGATGGTAAAGGCGTTATTGTAGACCCTGAAGCTAAATTGGAGGAAGAACTTATCATTCGACCCACATCAGAAACTATCATTTGGAACACATATAAAAATTGGATTAATTCCTACCGAGATCTTCCTATTTTGTGCAATCAGTGGGCAAATGTAATGCGTTGGGAAATGCGCACCCGCATGTTCTTGAGAACTGCTGAATTCCTTTGGCAAGAAGGTCACACAGCACACGCCACAAGTGAAGAAGCCGTAGAAGAAGTTAAGAAAATGATAAATGTATATGCCGACTTCGCCGAGAATTGTATGGCAGTGCCGGTTATCCAAGGAGTAAAGACTGCCAATGAACGTTTCGCCGGTGCAATCGACACTTATACAATAGAGGCTATGATGCAGGACGGCAAGGCATTACAGTCGGGAACATCACACTTCTTGGGTCAGAATTTTGCAAAGGCATTTGATGTTAAGTTTATCAATAAGAATAATGAACTTGAATACGTATGGGCTACTTCTTGGGGTGTGTCTACTCGCTTGATGGGAGCATTGATAATGACGCATTCCGATGACAACGGTCTTGTTCTTCCCCCAAAATTAGCTCCTATACAGGTGGTTATAATTCCTATTTATAAGAGTGAAGAACAATTGAACGTAATTAACGATAAGGTAGCTCCTATAGTGAATAAACTGAAAGCAATGGGTATCAGTGTCAAGTATGATAATGCCGACAATAAACGCCCAGGTTTCAAATTCGCCGATTATGAATTGAAGGGTGTACCTGTACGTTTGGTTCTTGGAGCACGCGATATAGAGAACAATACTATTGAGATAATGCGCCGCGATACATTAGAAAAGCATTCAGCTTCTTTGGATAATATAGAAGAATATGTTGCTCAACTTCTTGATGAAATCCAACAAAACATCTACGACAAAGCATTGAAACATCGTGAGGAATTAACTTACGTAGTAGACACTTGGGATGATTTCAAGGAAAAGATAGAAAAGGGCGGATTCTTGTTGGCACACTGGGATGGTACAACCGAAACAGAACTGAAGATAAAGGAAGAGACCAAGGCTACCATACGTTGTATTCCGCTTGAGGGTGACAAAACTCCCGGAAAATGTGTCTACACTGGAAAGCCATCTGCTCAAAGGGTTATTTTTGCAAGAAATTACTAAGAATCTGTTTTATATAGCAATAATCTAAAAACACTAAGCAGGTGCAGGTCGTATCTTATTACGGTCTGCACCTGTCTTATATTGCCACAAGTTATATTATGTGGTGATAGGGGATGGGCTGGATTTGAAATAAATGTTAATATATGGGTATAGTGTGACGATAAATTGGTATTTTTGTAAAATGCAAATTGTGTCACACCAAATTGAGATAGAATAATTAAAATATGGACAATAAACAATTACAAGAAACTATTGCCAAACGAATGGAACGCAGCAGTGCCGATGTAGCCAAACTTATGGAAGCATTTGTGACTACGGTAAGGGAACGTTGCAGCGAGCTTGATTCTATTGCAATACCGGGGTTTGGTTCATTTGAGACCAAGAAAAAATTGGAACGCATTGTTGTAAATCCCGGAACGGGTAAGCGTATGCTTGTGCCGCCTAAAATCACACTTACTTTCAAGCCAAGCGCATTGCTTAAATCAAAAATTAAATGAAATGACAGCGGCATGATAAGATAAAATCATACATGCAGAAAACCAAAAGAAACAAATGAATAATAAGATTACTTTTCCCGAATTGGTGGATACGATAGCTGAACTCACAAACACGTCAAAACGCGTGAGTGAATTGTTTTTGAAAGAACTGTTCGGTGTGATAAAGGAACGTTTGGAGCAGGGCGAGACTGTTAAAATAAAAGGTCTTGGAACATTTAAGGTGACTGAAATAGCCTCACGTAAAAGCGTAAATGTCAATACAGGCGAAGAGATGGAGATACCATCACACCGCAGGGTATCGTTTACCCCCGACAAGTCCCTCGCCGAAACCATAAATATGCCATTTGATGGATTTGAAACGGTTATCCTTGATGATAACATAACAGATGAAGAACTAAACGAACTTGCCAATGTAGAATCGGATGAGAAGAGTGACAAAATTTTGCCTCCGCCATTTACAGCCGATGAAAAAGAAGAAGAGGAACGAGAAAATACCGAAGTCAAAGAAGTAACTGAAACACAGCAACCGGTTGATGAAGAAGACGTAACGAATGAACCGCCAGTAGAATCGAATACAGATGTTGCGGAACAAGATGTGACCGATGCGAGAGAAACCGCCGATTTTGAGATTGAAAACAATGAGGTTACGGAGCTATATTCAGAGGGAGAAGATACTCAAGAAGATGTACAGAACGAAAAACGAAAGTCTTTTGTATGGGGATTTTTAGGCGGCATATTAGCTTGTCTGCTGATAGGATGTGTCGCAATTGCTGTGTGTGAAAGTTGTTTTGGCGATTTTGTTCCCTCTAAAATACTCACAAGACAGAATGTTGAAGAATCTAATGTGCAAGCAATAGATTCTATTACAGTTACGCCGATGGTGAACGTAACAACTGACAGCGTAAAACCATCAGTTGTTACACCTGAGAAAAAACCGGAAATCGTGGTTGATACCATACGTACAAACTATTATCTTACTAAAATGTCGCGGAAATATTACGGCAGATACGAATTCTGGGTATATATATATTTAGAGAATAGGGATAAGATAAGTAACCCCAATAAAGTTGCACCGGGACTTGAGGTTGTTATCCCTCCGGCAGATAAATACGACATTGATAAGGACAGCCCCGAGAGTGTAAACAAAGCTAAGGAATTAGCGAAGAAGATTTTGTAATTTAACATTACTAACTTAAAATATTATAAATTAACTCCAATCAATTGTTGTATTATAGGCTAAAATAATAATTTTGCATTTATAGAAATAATAAAGCTAATCGATAATAAAAAATAGATTGTAACTATGAGTGAATCTGTTAATATCAGAGAATTAAATGACATGATTGCCGGAAAGAGCAATTTCGTGAATATGATAACAAAAGGAATGGATCAAACCATCGTAGGGCAAAAGCATCTGGTTGATTCATTGCTTATAGCACTGCTTGCCGATGGACATATTTTGCTTGAAGGTGTACCCGGACTTGCAAAAACATTAGCTATAAAAACATTGGCTACATTGGTCGACGCAAAATACAGTCGTATACAGTTTACACCCGATTTGTTACCGGCTGATGTTGTCGGTACAATGGTGTATAGCGTAAAAAATGAGAAATTTGAAGTTAAGAAAGGTCCTGTATTCGCAAATTTCGTGCTTGCTGATGAAATCAACCGCGCTCCTGCAAAAGTACAGAGTGCTTTACTTGAAGCCATGCAGGAACGTCAAGTTACCATAGGTGATAACACATTCAAACTTGATAATCCATTCTTGGTTATGGCAACACAAAATCCAATTGAACAAGAAGGAACATATCCGCTGCCGGAAGCTCAAGTCGACCGTTTCTTGATGAAAGTGACAATCGGTTATCCTAACAAGGAAGAGGAAAAATCTATTATCCGACAAAATATCAATCCTGTATCTTCCAATGTCCAAGCTCTTATCAAGCCTGAAGAAATTGTAGAAGTACGTGAACTGGTAAACAAAATATACGTAGATGAAAAAATCGAACGTTATATAGTGGATATAGTGTTTGCAACTCGTTTCCCTGCAGATTATGGGCTGAATGACCTAACCGGTATCATATCATTCGGAGCATCGCCACGTGCATCTATAAGTTTGGCAAAAGCAGCCAGAGCATACGCATTCTTGAAGAACCGCGGTTATGTGATACCTGAAGATATACGCGCCGTTAGCCACGATGTATTGCGTCACCGTATAGGATTGTCTTATGAAGCCGAGGCAAACAATATAAGTGCCGACGAGGTTATAAGTGAAATACTTGATAAAATAGCAGTACCTTAATCATTGTTATTGTACTTAAATGGATTCTAATGAATTGTTGAAGAAAGTCCGGAAGATTGAGATAAAGACTAAAGGACTGTCTCAAAACATATTTGCAGGTGAATATCACTCGGCATTTAAGGGACGTGGTATGACATTTTCCGAAGTGCGTGAATATCAATATGGAGATGATGTTCGCGATATTGATTGGAATGTCACAGCACGCCATAACCGTCCATATATAAAAGTATATGAAGAAGAGCGAGAATTGACGGTAATGCTCATGATAGACGTTTCCGGCAGTAGAATGTTTGGAGCGCAAGGAGTCCAAAAAAGGGAGATGATAGCGGAAATTGCAGCAACACTTGCATTCTCAGCCATCCAAAACAACGATAAGGTTGGGTTGATTTTCTTTACTGATAAAATAGAGAAATTCATTCCACCCAAGAAAGGTAAGAAACATATACTTTTGCTTATTCGTGAGATGCTTGAGTTTAAGCCGGAATCGTCAGGAACCGACATTAATATGGCATTGGAGTATCTTACCGGAGTGCTGAAGAAACGTAGTGCAACATTCCTTGTATCCGACTTCATTGATACACATGATTACTATAAGTCAATGTCTATAGCAAGCCGAAAGCATGATCTTACTGCTATTCAGGTTTATGATAAGCGTGAGACACAATTGCCAGATGTTGGACTGATGAAAATGCTGGATGCCGAACGTGGCGAGATGCGTTGGGTAGACACCGGATCGAAAAAAGTACGTCAAGCATATAATAAATGGTGGTATGAACGTCAATTGGCAATGAATGTGACAATGCAGCGTTGTAAGGTGGAGATAGCGTCAATCGCTACAGATGAAGATTATGTAAAGTCCCTTATGGGAATGTTCAAGAAAAGAGGGGCAAGGTAATTAAGTAAATTATTAATATGAATAGAATATCATATACGCTTTTTTCAATTGTTCTGTTACTGATGTCAGCAACGGCAAGTGCAGGAAACGCATTGGTATCGGCGAAAATGGATTCTTCGTTGCTTTTGATGGGGAAGAAAACGTCGATACATTTAGAGGTAGTACAGGATAAGGGAAACAAAGGATATTTTGTTAATGAAGGAGCTGACACACTCAATGCTTTTGTAGAAGTATCTGAAAGGACGGCAGCTGACACTATAGATATAGGCAATAATAGGGAACAGATAACAAGGGACATCATAGTACAGTCTTTTGATTCGGGAATGTATGTGATACCGGCATTTAAATATGTTATCGGCAAAGATACGTTCTCTTCTCAAGAGTTAACACTTAAAGTGTTACCGGTAAAAGTGGATTCATTGACAACCATTCATGATTATAAGGGCGTTGCAGAACCTCCTTTCTTTTTCTCGGATTATTTCCCGGAATTTATAGTAGAATATTGGTGGGCGATCATAGCAGCTATTTTATTGATTGCGTTTGCAATTTTTGCTTACTTTAAATGGTTCAAGAAAGGCGAAGTACCATTTAAGAAAAAACAAGAAATTATCATACCTCCGTATGAGGAAGCTATGATGAAACTGTCTCAATTGAAAAACGAGAAACTATGGGAAGCAGGACAAGATAAGGAGTATTACACTCGATTGACTGACATTTTGCGCAATTATATAGATCGCAGGTTTAATATAAATGCGATGGAAATGACATCAGCACAGATAATCGATGTATTGCGCAAGAATGAAGAGACAATGCCTGTAAATGACCAATTAAATAAGATACTGGAAATGGCGGATTTCGTAAAATTTGCAAAGATGCGTCCGTTGCCCGAAGACAATGAGGTATCTTATCAGCGTGCTCTTAACTTTGTAAATGAGACCAAACCGATAGAAATCGTATCTGATGAAAACAATAAAGAGCAAGCAAAAGGAGAGGAGGTGAAAAAATGATTAATTTTGCCAATCCGCACTTGTTATGGCTTTTCCTTATATATATTCCTATAATTATATGGTATATAAGGAAACATAGAACAGCTGAGCCAACGATGAAAGTATCTACATTATTGCCGTTTGACAAATTAGGAACTTCGTGGAAAGCTTATTTACGCCATGTACTGTTTGCAATGAAACTGCTTGCAGTGGGATGTTTGATTATAATCCTGTGTCGTCCTCAGACATATGATCGTTGGTCAACCGCAGAGACTGAAGGTACTGATATAGTAATAGCCCTTGATGTTTCTACAAGTATGCTGGCGCGTGACTTCAAACCTGATCGTTTCGAGGCAGCGAAAGATGTTGCTTCGCAGTTTATATCCGGACGTGAAAGCGATAATATAGGTATGGTAATATTTGCAGGAGAAAGTTTTACTTTAGTGCCCATGACTACAGATAAAACCGTTCTATTAAACTATATTCAAGATATTAATATGGGTATGCTTGAAGATGGAACTGCAATAGGTGATGGCATAGCAACAGCCATAAACCGTATCAAGAACGGTAAAGCGAAATCAAAAAGTATTATACTTCTTACGGATGGTTCCAACAATACCGGTGTAGTAGCTCCAATAACCGCTGCGGAAATTGCAAAAGAATTGGGCATAAAGATATATACAATCGGCGTAGGCAGTAACGGAGAAGCACTATATCCGGTAGGCATGAATTATTACGGTAAAATGGAATATCAGAAGATGCCGGTTGTTATAGATGAAGCTACTTTAAAATCGGTTGCAAGTATGACAGGTGGCAAATACTATAGGGCAACAAGCAAAAACGTATTAAAAGAAGTATTCAAGGACATTGATCAGTTAGAAAAGACACAATTGGACGTGAAGAATTATACTCATACAGAAGATGATTATATGAAATGGGCATTAATTCTATTGGTCTTGGTTGGATTGGAACCGATCATTCGATATACGCTATTAAGGCATATACCTTAATAGCTCCATTTAATTATCGGCTACAAGGAATTGAAAATAGAAAAAGAATTATGTTTAGTTTTGGAAATCCGGAATATTTATATTTACTGCTGTTACTCCCTGTGATAGCAGCACTATATTGGTTTGCCCGAAGAGCAAGAAAAAAGAATTTGAAAAAATTCGGTCTTAGAATTATTCAGGATGAAATGATGCCTGATGTGTCGAAGTACAAGCCATGGATAAAATTATCGTTAGGATTGGTGATTCTTGCTTTAACTATCATTATTTTAGCAAGACCGAGAGCCGGCTCAAAGACTGAAGTCACAAAAGTACGCGGAATAGAAGTTATGCTGTGTATCGATGTGTCAAATTCAATGCTTGCAAGTTCAACCGATGACCCTAAGGGTGTAAGTCGCATGCAACGTACAAAATTAGTGCTTGACAGGGTCATTGATCGTCTTAAAGACGACAAAGTGGGGCTGATAGTATTTGCAGGAAACGCTTATACACAAATGCCGATAACAACCGATGGCGTTTCGGCTAAAATGTTCTTGAATGAAATAAGCACAAATATGGTTCCAACACAAGGTACTGCAATCGGTGCAGCAATAAAACTTGCAATGAACTCATTTACAGGAAACACTAAATCACAAAAAGCCATCATTGTAATCACCGATGGTGAAAATCATGAGGATGACGCAGTGGCTATGGCAAAGGAAGCTCAAAAGAAAGGTATTCAAGTGAATGTAGTGGGTGTTGGTACTGTGAGAGGTGCACAAATTCCAATTGGCGGCGGGCAACTCATGAAAGATGATTCCGGTAATGTGGTAACAACACGGCTTAATGAAAAAATGGCTCAAGACATAGCCGCAGCAGGTGGAGGAGTATACGTTGCAGGAAACGCTACCGATGCAGTGAATGTACTGGATAATCAGTTGCAAAAACTTGCAAAAACCGACTTAAAATCAATAGTATATAGCCAACATAACGAGCAATTTCCGGTGTTTGCTTGGATTGCATTAATTGTGTTGTTGATTGATATATTAATCGTAGAAAGTAAGAATTCTTGGCTAAGAAAATATAATTTCTTTACTAAAGAAAATAAATATGAAAAGAATAAATAGGAATAGGATATTGATATTGTTCTTGTTGGTTACATTATTTTCCGTAAGTGTCTATGCAGACAACGGTGAAACCGATGAAACCATGCGAAAAGAACGTGAATTTATAAGAAACGGAAATAAATTGTATAACGAGAAACGTTATGCCGATGCTGAAGTTGAATATAAAAAGGCTTTAGAAGTAAATCCAAACTCCAATTTGGGTAATTACAATCTTGCCCTATCACTAATTAGACAAAGCGGAGAAACCAACGTTGATGATAAAAATAATCCGCTGAATGATGCAACACAATTACTCGGCTCGGTAGCTCAGAATTCAAAAGATTCACAATTGCGTTCCAAGGCATATTACACGATGGGGAATATTGCATATAATCAACAAGATTATGGTAAAAGTATCGAAATGTATAAGAATGCCTTACGCCAAAATCCTGATGATGAACAAGCCAGAGAAAATTTGCGCCTTGCCCAATTGAAAAAGAATGAGCAAGAGCAAAATAAGGATAATAAGAATCAAGAAAATAAGGACGATAAGAAAGATAAAGAACAGGATAAGAAAGAAAATGAGAATAAAGAAGATAAAAAGGATGATAATAACAAACAACAGCAGCAACAGCAGCCTCAGCCACAAGAAATAAGTAAAGAAAATATGGAACAGATTTTGCAAACAATGCAAAATCAAGAAAAAGCCACACAGGAAAAGGTTAATGCCCAAAAGCCTCAGAACGTGCGTAAAACCGGTAATCAATGGTAAAAGTATTCAAAAATGTCATGAATAATTATAATAGAATATTATTAACATTAAGTTTCTTACTGTTTAGTATAGGAATATTATTTGCACAGGTTTCTTTTACAGCCAATGCACCTCGTCAAGTAATACAAGGGAATAAATTTGACGTTAAATTCATATTGCGAAATGCTGAAGGTGAGAATTTTAAAGAACCTTCTTGGGGTGGTGTCACAAAGATTTACGGACCATCGACATCCACTTCTTATAGCATGCAAATGATAAACGGGAAAACAACCAGCAGTTCCTCCTGTGAATACACAATAATGTATAAAGCTGATAAAGCCGGTACATATACGATACCTTCAGCTACAGTAGAGGTAGATGGTAAAAGATATTCAACAAAACCTTTGACAATAGAAATTCTACCACCGGATAAGAACTCTGGTGCTAATGCGCAAGGTGTAAGAGTAGATGATATAAATACCCAATCGGCATCGAAACCCTTAAATCCGAATGACCTGTTTGTTCGCATTCAATTATCCAAATCAAAGGTATATGAGCAAGAGGCAGTAGTATGTACAATAAAATTGTACACTAAATATCAGATAAGTCAATTTATGACTACGTTACAGCCTTCTTTTGACGGATTCCTAATAGAGGAACTACCAACTTCTCCAAGTTTGAATGATATAGAATCCTATAAAGGCGAGAACTATATGGTTGCAGAATTAAAGAAATGTATTCTGTTTCCACAAAAATCGGGGAAATTAACAATCACATCAGGTAATTATGATGTGACAGCCGTACAATACGAATCTGTAAGAACCATTTTCGGAACAATAAAGCAACCGGTAGAAAGGAGTATACGAATGAACTCCAATTCGGCATCAGTTAATATACTTCCATTACCGGAACCCAAACCGACATCATTTACCGGTGCGGTAGGGCAATTTGCAGTTAAAACAGAATTAAAACCGGATAAATTCAAGACTTATGAAGCTGCCACATATATATATAATATTTCAGGAACAGGTAATATTAAATATTTAAAGGCACCGGTTATTAACTTTCCGTCACAATTTGATGTATATGATCCACAAAGCGATGTGGACGCAAAACCAAGTGGTTCTAATGTAAAGGGAACTGTAAAATTCGAGTACACATTCATACCTCAATATGAGGGCGATTATAATATACCGGCAAGTGAATTTACATATTTTAATCCCGAAAGCAGCAAATATGTAACACTTAACATACCCTCAAAAAATATCAGTGTAGCAAAAGGGGTCGCGACTGCGGCTGTGATTGACCGAAAGGATATAGAACTCCGGAATAAAGATATTTTACATATCAAGACGGGTAAGATGAATTTGATTTCAGAACATGAAATATATTTATATTCTTTTACCTACTGGTTATGTTATATAATACCGGTAATTTTGCTACTCTCAATTGTTTGGTATTACCGTAAGTCGTTAAAAGAGCATTCAAATATGCAACTATTGAGAACCAAGAGAGCAAACAAAGTGGCAAAAAAACGCTTGAAAATGGCTAAATCTTTTATGTCAGCGAATGAGTCAGGCAAGTTTTATGCTGAAATGCTTAAGGCTTTATGGGGGTATTTAAGTGACAAATTGGTAATACCTGTTTCTGAGCTGAATAAGGAGAACATCACAAGTGAATTGGAGCGTTATGGTGTTGATACAGCAGTAATTGAGGATGTTATGAAAGTTCTTGATAAATGTGAATTTGCACAATACGCACCAGAATTGGAAGGTCATAATATACAAGATATTTATGAAAGTGCTTGTGAAATAATGGATAAACTTGAAAATACTAAAAGAAGATAATCATATATGAAAAAGATAATTATTTCCATATTTTGCTTTATAGTCTTTGTTTTTCCGATAGCTGCACAAAGTTTAACGGAGAAAGCTAATGCTGAATATGAAAAAGACAGATACACCGAAGCATTGTCGCTTTATCTACAAGCTGCAAAAGAGGAGGGTACATCCAGTGATTTATATTACAATATAGGTAACGCATATTATAGGTTGGGCGATTTAGGGCGAGCTGTATTAAACTATGAAAGGGCTTTGATATTAAACCCCGGCAATGAAGAGGCACGTACCAATCTTGATTTCGTGAAGACAAAGATACAAACAAGGATTACAGAAGAAAAATCATTTGTTATCCAAGTAATAGATGATTTTGTAGACAGCAGTACCTCAAATACATGGGCAATTATAGCGGCAGTATCTTTTGTTCTGTTGGTTATATGTATATTCTTGTACATTTTCTCTTCCATAATTATTTTGCGAAAAATCGGTTTTTTTGGAGGCGGTGTAATGTTGTTGTTTACTGCGATTTCGTTGGCATGTGCATTTAACGTAAAATCAAAAAATGAAGCTAAAAACAAAGCAGTAGTGGTATCACCATCGGTAACATTAAGCACTGTTCCGAGAATACCAAAGGATAAAACGGAAGAAGCTTTTATTCTCACTTCGGGAAATAAAGTTACAATTGTTGATTCTGTATCTAATAAGAACGGGGACACAAAAGAAATATGGTATGATGTAAAAGTTGATGCATCACACCGAGCATGGTTAAAAAGTGAAAATGTAGAGAAAATATAATATTAAGAAATTTATTATAAAATGATTGAGTTTTTAGATGCTATAGACAAAGAATTATTGCTATATCTTAACGGGTTACATTGCACATATTTAGATACTTTTATGTGGTATGTGTCAAAAACTGCCACATGGTCGCTTATGGGACTTGTATTGCTTTACATTATGTTTAAAAACAATTGGCGACAGGGTATATTAGTTGTGATAGGTATAGCATTGACCATCACTATGGCTGACCAAATATCATCCGGGGTTATAAAAGGAGCTGTGGAAAGATTTCGTCCGACGCACTGTCCTGAAATAGAGAATCTGGTACATATCGTAAACGGGTATCGAGGAGGTCGGTTCGGTTTTGTCTCAAGTCATGCAGCGAATACGATGGGTGTGGCATTATTTATTTCGTTACTATTTAAGCGGAATTATATCACATATACAATATTTGCATGGTCTATACTTGTTTCATATAGCCGTATATATTTAGGTGTGCATTATCCGGGAGATATAATAGGGGGTACATGTGTAGGATTGACAAGTGCAGCTGTTGTTTTCTACCTATATAAGTATGCCTTAAAGCAGTGGAAAAATATAGAAAAGAAAGCTTTTGTTCAAGATTCTGAAAAAAATGCAAAAATAATGACTTGTGGAATTTTGAGCAATCTGCTTATTACTGTGGGGGTTTCGGCTATTTTATGTTATGTAGCATAAAAAAAAGTTGTCATTTTTTTTGGCAGATATATATCAAATGTAGTAAATTTATACCAGTTAAAATTAATATTAACAAACTAAAACTATATTATCATGCCTAAGACTATAACATTTAATGAACTTCGTCGTATTAAAGACAGTTTGCCGGACGGCTCAATGCACCAAATTGCAGACAAGTTAAACTTGACCGTGCAAACAGTGAGAAATTACTTTGGCGGTTCAAATTATGAATATGGAAGCAATTGTGGTTTACATATTGAGCCGGGACCTGAAGGTGGATATGTAATCCTTGATGATACTCAAATATTGGATATGGCATTAGAAATGCTGGAAAAGAAAAATCAGGAGTAACAATTCATTAAATGGTCTGAAACATGAAATGTTTTGGACCATTTTTATTAAACAGCTTCTTAAATGGGTGAAAAGATGGAAAAGAATGACCGATTGATTACAGTGGCAATACACACTTATGCCAAGGCTCTGATTCTTAAATCAATGCTTGAGAATGAGGGCATAGAGGTAGTGATAAACAATGTTAATCTCATACAACCTGTGGTATCTTCGGGGGTGAGAGTAAGAATAAGGGAACGAGATTTGCCTCTTGCCCTTAAAATCATAGAACAAATGTCTCACCAAGAAACAACAGATAACATAGAGGAGAAAGATATACCACAAGTACTTATACCTATAGACTTCTCCGACTATTCAAAGAAAGCATGTTTTATCGGATTTGATTTTGCTAAACAGTTGGGAGGTAAAGTGATATTATTACATTCCTATGTTGCAATGCCCTATGTTGCAGCAATGATGCCTTTTTCTGATGATGATTATAACACCGCTTATGCCGAAGAAAAGGCAAATAAAAAAATGGCGGAATTTGAACAAATGATAAGAGCCGACATTTCAACCGGCATACTTCCCGGCATTAAATTTACTTGCAAAGTTGAAGAAGGTGTTCCTGAAGTAACTATTATAGATTGTGCAAAAAGAGAAAATGTAACTTTGATAGTAATGGGTACTCGTGGAAAAAGCAAAAAGGAAGCGGAATTGATAGGTAGTGTTGCTGCCGAAGTGCTTGATGCTGCTAAATTCCCGGTTATAACTATTCCGGAAGGTATGGAGACACGACAGATTTCAGAAATTAAGAATGTCGCTTTTTTTAGCAATCTTATACAACAGGATTTAATATCATTTGATGTATTCGCACGATTGTTCAATGGGAAAAAACTTAATATTACAATAATACCGATAGAAGAACAAAAGAAAGACGATAAAACGTGCAAATATTTAGAGCATTTAAAGCTATATTGTGAAACTAATTATAAGGATTTTACTTTCACGATAGAGCGTATGTCGGAGGAAAGTTATATTGATGATTTTGAATCTTATGCTAAAAACGGCAATATTGACTTAATATTGATACCTAATAAGAAACGTAATATTTTTGCAAGGCTGTATAGTCCGAGTATTGCCCATAGAATGATATTTCATTCTGACATCCCTATGTTTGTAGTACCTGTATAGACAAGTAGCAGAAGAATGAACAGATAGATAAAAATTATAAGGAGATGTGCCTCTTATTCCGACACATCTCCTTATCAGTATTAGTACATTAAAAGGCAACACCCAACCTGAAACCTATATTATTCAACTGATTGGCATGACCGTCTAAAACATGCCCTTTGTTGGTCGCAAAACTATAGTATAGGGAAAGATTGAAACCAAATGATTTTTCAGCGTTCAACCAGATATTCGTTCCTATTTCCGGCGACATGTAGAATCCCCAATTTCTGTCATATATCTGATATGTAGATATATTGGATGAAAATTGTGTGTATTCAGCACCTAATTTAATTGCTGCATAAGGATCTATAAGTACACTTTCCGGGTTGAAACGATACCTGATATTCATTCCGAAAGGTAATTGAAACAGTGAACGCTGTTGATTGGTTGTAAGGGCTGAGTTTGCCTTAATCGGCAGTGTTCGAGTTGGCAGATATTTGTGGTTTGTGCTATAAGAGATAAATGCACCCAAACCAACTTTCGGAGTTAAATAATAACCACCTTCAAAACTTGCACCCCAACCGCTTGCTCGATTAGTAAAATCATTACCGATAGGGGCATTGAATTGCCAATCGATATTACCAAAATACTGTTTATAGTCTTGCTGTGCATTTGAAGTTATGGGAATAATTGCACTTATCGCGATTATTGCTGCCGACAATACCTTTACTTTAATATTCTTAATTGTTTTCATACTGTTTGTTATCTTATTTTGATTAATAAAAGTTGATTATAAAAGCAACACTATATATTATTTATATTGAATATACGGTGATTGAGTGAAAGCTTGATCTATAGCTTGTGTCAACTTATTGCGATTTGTGGCAGGTGTATTGATATCGGTAATATAATTATTCCATATAACTATAGGTGTAGCTGATGTTGTGTCTTTTGAAACTGATGTAATGTCAATCATTTCAGCTACAAGTGATCCGCTGGTATAGCTATATATAAAAGGATAAGGATGATACCATGAGCCTACAACCCATGGCCACCAATAAGAAGGAGACCAATACCATGGAAAATCAGACCACCAGCCTGAACTGTTCAAGTAGTAATATGTACTTTCAAGATAGGAAATTTGCAATCCATAAGTTGCAGAAGACTTGTCGGACACTCTGCTGTAACCTCGTGACTGCATTTGAGCGGCATAGGCATTGATAATGAAGTTTCCTTCCTGTTCATCAAGATAACTCACACCTTTTCCCTTATTACCGATTACCAATACGCTGTCAGCAATATAAAACGTATTGCCTTTGTTGAAATTGGCATCTTTGTCATACTGGGTGTAAATTACATAATCATTTTGGACTTTGTCTAAGTCCGGATCTTTTTCACATGAAGCAAATAGCAATGCTGTGAAAAGTAAGGGAATTAATTTTTTCATATACATAATAATTTTTAATTAGTAAAAATGTATTCTAACTTATTCCCTTATATAACAATAGTGAATGCGGAATGTTTAGTCGGTATTACCTGTTAAGTCCGATTTCACGGTGTTAATGTTTGGTAATGTCATGCCGGAATAAAATCTTAACACCTTACTGCCTGTTGCCGTATGTTCCTGTCTCGGCGACCATTTTTTGTCGATACCCTGAGCACCAAGTATCAATGTGCCTTTTCCGCAAGTGCTGTTTACTTTATCTATCACGCTCATCAGGCGTTTTTGTTTATCCAAATCGATATTTTCGAAAATATTTAATTGAATGTCTTTGCTGTTAACAAGATGCGACATGGTAACGCCGGCTTTTCTGTATCTGTAACCGTTCCTATATATATTATTGAATGCTTTTAATGCATGATGCGTCAAATAAGCTGTATCATTGGAGGGTGTTTCCATTCTTATATCACATGAGTTGGCATAGTAGGGGATGTTCTCTATATGTATGTCGCCTCTTATGTAGACGCTTATTACCGTAGCCGCCGATTCTTGTTGCCGCAAACGTTCAGCGCATCCGGCAACAAAATATGCAACAGCTTCCCATAAGGTCTGTTTGTTGTCGATTAGTATTCCGAACGAACGCGATGACATGATGGATTTATTGCTTTCCGTTATGGCATTCACCTTAGCACAGTCTTCACCGTTTAATTCTCGCACCGTGCGTTCTTCAGTTATTGAAAACTGCGTTCTTATCCATGAAAGCGGTGCTTTACTTAAATCGAAGGCACTCAATATATGATAAGACTTAAATGTATCGGCAAGCCGTCTGCCTACGCCCCATACGTCATTTACCGGTATGTCTTTCAGTATATTATCAAATAACTCCGGTTGTGTGAGTAAGTACACATTATCTATGTCTCCGCGTGTCTTTTTAGCTATATGCGATGCTATTTTTGCCAAGGTTCGAGATGGTGCAAGTCCTATGCTTACCGGTATTCCGGTACTAATCCGAACTTTGTCAGCCAAGTTCTTTACAAACCTATAATTATCATTGTCATTATTGTATGGCACTTTAAAAAAGCATTCATCGACAGAATAGATTTGCAGATTTTCTACTTCATTACCCAACAATGTCATTATGCGATCTGAAATATCACGATAAATTATATGTCGGCATGAAAGTTTCACCACATTTCTCGGATTCGTGTATTCCTTGATTTTAAATGCCGGAAGCCCCATAGGTATACCGAGTGCCTTGGCCTCATTACTGCGGGAGATTACACAACCGTCATTATTAGACAATACCACAACAGCTTTTCCGTTGAGCGATGGATTGAAAAGTCGTTCACAAGACACAAAAAAGTTATTGCAATCAACCAAGCCGTACATAAACAACACCTTATTGTCGGACAGACTTTACAATATGGGTCACTATTCCCCATACCTGAAAATTACTGCCTTCCGGTACGCGAATAGGGGGATAGTTACGGTTTTCAGGTGTTAAATATATTCCCTCATTGCATATCGATAATCGCTTAACCGTAAATTCCCCATCTATGAAACACACGGCTATACTTCCGTCATGCGGGGGTATAGCCTTGTCGATAATTAGTAAATCACCACTGTTTATACCGCAATCGATCATTGAGTCGCCCGACACTCGAGCACAAAAGGTTGAAGACGGATTATGTATCAACTCTCGGTTAAGATCTATTGAATCACTGTCGCAATCTTGAGCCGGACTCGGGAAACCGGCAGGTACACTTGTACTTAATACTGAAATACTGATGCTGTTTTCCTCGTTTATATTCTGTATATTCAATTCCTCCTTCATCCAAGCTTTATGGGTTTAGCTTAAAATCATCAAAATCTTTCCATACCGGGAACTTTTCCCTGAAACTATCCAATTTTTCTGCGTTAAGGCTCGCCGATATAAAAGGATTATTCTCTGCTTTTTGACCTATCATTTGCCCTCTGAAATCTATTATAACAGACCCACCCGTATATTCAATCCCGGTAGGGCTGCTACCTATACGATTACAGCCACACACATAACATTCATTTTCTAAAGCTCTTGCAATAAGCAGATGTTCCCATGCATACATGCGGGCTTTAGGCCAATTGGCGACAATGATTAGAATATCATATTTAATGCCGCAGTTTCTAAGCCACACAGGAAATCTAAGGTCATAGCACACTGCAAGCAATATGTTCCAGCCCCTATATCTTATTACTTTAGGCTCTGAACTGCCGGCAGTGAATACTGCATTCTCACCGCCGATACTGAATATATGTTTTTTATCATAAAAAGTCTCGTCACCGTTACTTTCTATAAAAAAAGCCCTGTTGAAAACTCTTTCGGCGGTTTTTGCCATGAAACTGCCGGCAATGGCTATGTTATACTGCCGAGCAAGCGATTTCAGCGTATAAATTGTATGTTCAGTGTTTCTTTCTGATAAATTCCTCATTTCTTCAGGATTCTCTATCATAAATCCGGTCGAGAATAATTCCGGAAGAACCACAATATCCGTTCCCTGAGGAATCTTTTGCAAATTTTTCTCCAATTGAGATAAATTTGCCGATTTATCACCCCATACAATATTGTCTTCTATTGCAACGATATTAAGATATTTTTTAGCCATACATGGAAACTGTTTGAATTTTACTACAGATTCTTAACCGATACAGAATTTTTCTGGATATTTGGCATTAACCCCTTTGTAATAATTCTTAATAAATAACATATCCTTTTCCACATCACCCGTAGGTATATAAGTGTCAGTCAAGGATATGTGCTTTTTCTTATAGTCAATGGCTGCAAGAACTATAGGCACATTTGCACCCTTAGCTATATATATAATGCCGCTTCTCCATTTTTCAACACGCTTTCTGGTTCCCTCAGGCGTAAGTGCAAGAATCAAGCTATCGGAATTCCTGTACATGTTTACAATTGTTTCAGTCAGGTCATTACTGCTTTTCCGGGATACGGGTATCCCTCCCATAGCCTTAAAAATATAGTTAAGAGGGAAAAAGAACCAAGTACTCTTCATTAGAAACCGAGCCTTCCATCTAAGCATCTTGCATACAAGTTGCGCATAGAAGAAATCCCAATTGCTTGTGTGTGGAGCTATACAAATAATGCATTTAGGATAGTCGGGGATTGAAATTTCCAAAGACCATCCTAAACGCTTATATATTAATTCAGCAAAATTCAAAATGATGCAGTTTATTATTTAGAAAGAGCCGCCTTATTGGCTTCCTTTTGCTCTTTAGAAAGAGCTGCATTCATTTCCTTTACAATTTCATTGATTGTAGCATTCATTTCATCCTTCAATGCTTTATAGCAAGTCTTGAAATACGCCGCACGTGCTTTACGGTACTCAAAATTATTACCGCCAAATGATTTAGGAGTTTTGTCAAATGTAACAGACACTTTATCGATCATTGTAGTTTGAAGAGTTGCAGCCTTCACGATAATTTCAGCAATTTTATCATGATTAACACCTTCAAAATACAAGTTTGCAAAGATACATTCACCTGCAATATCACCGCAAGTGTATTTGATATACTTCTTTAAATCTCTTTTGTTTGCCATAATATTTTATATTTAAATTATACAATCGCTAAAGTACAAAAAATATTTGACATAAAAGAATGTAGCTATAATTTATTTCGCTATATTTGCAGTAATCTTTGACGGTTAATGAGTTGACCCCAAGGAGGACATATTAGATAGAAAGCGTTTTCATGCTTTATCCTTGTTTAGAAATTCGCCAAAATTTTAATTCTGAGGGATAATGCAGTCAGTAAGACGCCTATGCTTGTCGTGTTTCCACTCCTCGACAAGGGGTGGAATCGTATATCGATAATGGCGTGGGAGTGGACTGTTTATTTCAGAATTGGGCGTTTGGCGATGCCTCTAAACAAGTAAACAGAAACAATGTCCTGCGCTTTCTACATTTCTAAATGTAACATTGCCAAATTCGGGGACATAAGAGGCTCAAAAAACTAATTATTTATGTTTCAAGCAAAATTTATAGAATCTGGTTAAAGCGATAAATTACAAATTAAAATTTACCCAAAAATGAGATGTTTTGACATAATAGTTATATAAAATGAATAAATTCTGCATCTGGAAATGTTTTACATCTTCTTAAACTATTCAAATATAAATTACACAGATTATGAAAATAAAAATATTTAAAATATTATTCTTTTTATTCATCACAATTATTCCTTTAACCTCAAAGGCAATAAAAATAGATGACACACATTATCGCTTTTGTGTTATGGATGATGCTGTTATCACTGATTATGCAGCCAAATCAGCAGCAAGTACAGATCAACTACCTGTTCTAAGTGATGCCGTTTGGTACAGTTATAATGGAGTAAAAATAAATGGAAAGGACAGACGCATTGAAATTGGCAATGGAGTTACAAACGTTACAGTACTAATGACAGAGTTGTTTAACGGTATCCCATCTTTTTATGGTGCCAAACATTGTATTTGGCATAATTGGTATAAAGGTATAAATGGGTATGGTTATAGTCAAGATACATATATTTATATCTATGTTGATGCTCCTTCAGGAGTTGAATTAAGTAATATCCCAACACGAATGCTCATAGGAGATGAAATAAGTATTAAATCGAAATTAACAGGCTCTTATACAGCCTTTAGTGGTAATGGATATTTTGATTATATATATTCTTCATCTGATACTGAAATAGCATCAATTTCTTCAGGAAAAATAATTGCTAATAAGACTGGAAAAGTTACTATTACTGTCTCTGCTTATGCAAAAAATAAAAAATATAGTGGCAGTTATTATATTGGGACGGCAACAGCAGATATTGAAATAGTAGATAATATGGATCCTATTAATATTTCCCTTAATTGCCAAGATATTACTTTGGATGTCGGAGAAAACACTTCGATTTCCGCTACACTTACACCGGAGGACGCTCGAACAACAATTACATGGACGTCCTCGAATCCACACGTAGCAACAATTGAGGATGGACTTATCAAAGCTATAGAAAGTGGTAATACAATAATTGAAGCACATACATCGAACGGTTTAACAGCTAAATGTAATGTAACTGTATTAGATGATGAAGATTATAAACATGTTTTCATTAATGAACTTTATTATAACCTTGACAAAGATAATTATACTGCAACGGTAATTCCCAAAACAGATAGTAACGGTAACATAGAAAATGGCTATATCTCTGGAGTAATAATTATCCCAGAAAATGTAAACTTTTTTGGAACAAATTATTTAGTAACCGGTATTGGAGAATATGCTTTTTATAATTGTAATTTAACATCAATCACACTTCCACAATCAATATTAACAATAGATAATTATGGATTTGCAGGAACAACTATTAGAGACATTGAGTTACCTGATAAATTAAATAAAATTGGAGATTTTTCTTTCTCTGAAAGTAAAATTGAATCCATGTTAATAGGGGCAAATTTATCAGAAATTGGTATAGGTGCTTTTAAAAATTGTAAGAACTTGCAAGCAATTTATATTGATGAGAATAATCAAAATTTCTTAATCCATGACGATTGTCTTTATAATAGAACTTTAGAAGAGTTAAGTTATATTCCATTGGATAAAGATAAAATTACGTTTTCAGACAAATTAAAAACGATTCTTGCTTATGCATGTGCCAACAACAAAGTCATAACGAATCTAATATTTCCAAATAATTTGACATCTATAAATGAAGGGGCATTCTATGGATGTAACAATTTAAATACACTTAATTTCCCAAAATCATTACAATCAATAGAGGATATGTGTTTTTACGAATGTAATGAATTAGAGGAAATTTCTATTGAAAACAATATATCAATAATAGGAAAAAATGCTTTTACAAGTGAAAACTTAAATAAAATAAAACTGAATACTTTGAAACCACCAACAGTAGATGAAACCTCTTTTAAGAATTATAATGCTACTCTTGTTGTTCCAAAAGGAAGAATTTCTGTATATGAAAAGCATAGTATTTGGGGAAATTTTAGTAATATTATAGATAATGAAGATAATACAAGCAATATAACTGCTCTTGGTATTAAAATTGACGATGTAAATCGCACATGGGGAATGAATAGAGAACAAGTTGTATCTTGTCAAACAGGAGAATATAATCTTATTCAAGATAACACCTCGAGTATTATATTTTCAAAGAAAATAAACAATGAAATTGATATTTGTATTTCTTATAAATTTGATAATAATAAACTTTGTGCTTCAATAATATCATTTCCGGAAAATACTGAAACAAAGAACTTCTCCGATGAAATATTTTCACAATATAATGCAGAAATATCGGTAAAGAGTGGAATGGAGATAAAAAAAATAGAAAATAATATTATTTCTATTGACAATACAAGTTCAATTAATGATCTCAATATTATCACCATAGGTTTTTCTTATTATGAACCATTTGAAGAAAGAGATGATTGCGTTGATCTTGGGCTAAGTGTACGCTGGGGTACAATGAATTTGGGTTCAACCAAGTCTTCTGAAGTTGGGAATTTTTACGCTTGGTCTGAAACTACATCAAAAACAGAATATTGGAGAGAAAATTATGCATATTGCAATAACAATAGTAATCAATATGTGTTTAACTATACTAATCCGACAACAAACATATGTGGTACGCAATATGATGCCACAACAAAGGTTTTAGGCGATGGTTGGAAAATGCCAAGTTTAGCAGAAGCAAATGAACTCATCACTTTGTGTACTTGGGAAAAAGAGACAATTGATGGTGTACAAGTTTATCGTGTAACCGGACCAAATGGTAATAGTATCATTCTCCCTATAATTGGATTTAAGAGACAGGATAAATCTCATAGCACAACAATACTTTATTTAGCAACAGGAGAATGTTCAACAACAGACTCTGATTCATTTTATGTAATTAAGAACGGAGTTATTGGTAATGAATGGAAGGCATGGGGGTACAATATCAGACCTGTATATACAAAATAATTATAAATTACTTCTTAATATGAAAACAAATATTTATAAATTTATACTATCAATAATTATTATTTTTGGAGTACAAGAGGTAGCATATGCCTATGTTACACTTCCTTCAACTTCGTATTCATTAGAGGTTGGCGTTGATAAATATTTATCGGTTCCCGATGTATCATATGGTTATATAGACCATGCAGTATGGACTTGTTCAAATTCTGCGATTGTCTTTAAAGAAAAAGATGCAAGTGGAGCTATTATTCAAATTACTACTAATTTTAGTGGGATAGCTATAATTGAATTAGTAGCAACTGAAAAATATATCGATAGTTTTAATCATACCCGTGCTAACACCTATTATAAGCAATATTTGATAACTTGTGAAGGAGGAAGTTCTTCAAATGAGGATTTGGAAATATTATTACCTAAAACAATAGAATTGAATTTAGGGGAAACAAAACATTTTAAAATCCTTTTTGGCAATTGTTATAATGGAGCATTTAATTTATATTATAAAGATAGCAGTCCGAAAGGATGTGTGATATCTTCTGTTAATTATAATACCGGAGATATGGACATAAGTGGAGTAATGGTTGGTGAAGCCAACCTTCATGTATCTACCACTAATGGCGATGAGATTGATTGCAAAATAGTTGTATCTGCAAATACAATAATTTCTAATCGCCGTACAGAAGAGAACGCTATTGCTGATATTAAAACTCAAATTATTAGAGTTTTACAAATAGCATTTAAATCAAATCCTGCTATTAAGAATGGTGACATAAATGGAGATGGTGAAGTGAATGTGACGGATGTAGTTACATATATAGTTATATATTGGGTAATACGACTGACGTATCGGAAGTGGTTGCCGATATTAACAGCGATGGTGAAGTGAACGTAACCGATATCGTAAATCTCTATAGTATAATTCTAAATTCAAATAATTAATACAAGTAAAACATTAATGATATGAAAAAGAATATTTTTAAATTAAGTTTATGTATAGTTGCCATGTTAGCGGCAATTACATCAAATGCTCAAGTTTCGTTCTATATCGAGGACTTCCACTTTGAAGAAGGCTCATACGAGAAAGAAGTATCGATATGTATGGTAAATGAGCCATCAAATATTACGGGTATACAAATGGATATCTATATGCCTGAAGGCTTGAGCATCCTAAGTGATGAGATAGGTTATTTCATAGAAGTAGGCAGTCGCACAAGTACACGAAAGCACACTGTAGAGAGTGCCTTACAGGCAGACGGAGCAGTGCGAGTGGTTAGTGCATCATCAAAACTGTATCCATTTACGGGCAATGACGGCGAAATATTGGTTATAACGGTGACTGCCGATAAAGACTTCAAGACCGGAACAATAGAATTGAAGAACTGTGTAGCCACCGGAGCAAATACCGACGGCAGCGATATAGTGCAATACAAGCCTGCGGATTATGAATGTAACGTAATGGATTACACGATCGGAGTGGAGGAGACCTTGCCGGATGCCGTCAGCGAGGTAGAGTATTACACCTTGCAGGGCATAAAGGTGGAGAAAGAGCGATTGACACCGGGCATTTACATCAAGCGTCAAGGCGGCAAAGCCACAAAAGTGGTTCTATAAGTTAGTTAAGAGGCTGTGTTCGCACAGTCTCTTAATTTTTTTTAGCAGATAAGGCGATAAGGCGAATAGGGCAATAGGGCTGATAGATAGAGTGGGGCTATTTTGTTTATTACGAAAATATTACTATCTTTGCATTTCGTAATTTTTATATGATTTATATGACCCAAAACAAAAAGCATACTGACTTAATTTTTGAAATCAGCTGGGAAGTGTGCAATAAAGTTGGAGGTATTTATACCGTATTATCTACAAAGGCAAAAACATTAAATAGTCTTTTTCATAATCAGGCTATATTCATAGGTCCTGATTTCGGAAAAGAGAATACTTCAAATTCCTTTAAGGAATCGCCGAGACTTCTACAATCGTGGAAAAAAGACAACAATTTACCGGAAGGTGTAAATATAAGGGTAGGGCGTTGGGATATTCCCGGTAATCCTACCGTTATTCTTGTTGATTATAAGGCATTATATTCTAAAAAGAATGATTTATATGCCGATATGTGGAACTCCTTTAAGGTAGATTCACTTCATGCCTATGGCGATTACGACGAGTCATGTATGTTTGCATACGGAGCTGCATTAGTGGTGGAAAGTTATACAAAATTCATAAATAAGACTTCTAAGACCAATGTATATGCACATTTCGATGAATGGACAACCGGAATGGGGCTACTTTATCTGAAAAAATACATGCCGGAAATCAAAACGGTATTTACAACACATGCTACAAGCATCGGTAGGAGTATTTGCGGAAACAACAAGCCGCTATATGATTATATGGCGGGATATAACGGCGACCAAATGGCAAATGAATTGAACATGCAATCAAAGCATTCTCTTGAAAAGACTGCTGCGCTTGCTGCCGACTCATTCACCACCGTAAGCGATGTAACAGCTGTAGAATGTCGTCAATTGATTGGTCGTAATCCGGTGGTTACGCCCAATGGATTTGAATTGAATTTTGTACCGGCTAAAACACAATATGCCGAGAAACGTAGTGCTGCACGAAAGAAAATGATAAGTGTTGCACAAGCTCTTATCGGATCACCTCTGAATGATGACACTTTTTTAATAGCTACATCAGGCAGAAATGAATTCAGAAATAAAGGTTTGGATGTGTTCATTGATTCGGTGAACGTGCTACGTTCAAAATGGACAGATAAGAACAGAAAGATTGTGGCTTTCATGATGGTACCGGCTTGGGTAAAAGGCGCACGTACCGATTTAAAGGATAAATTATTATCGGGAAACAGCAATCAATTAGAAAACAGAATCATAACCCATGATATTAATAACTATGGGGAAGATTCGGTTTATCGTAAAATGAACTATTTAGGCATGACTAATCATGTCGATGAAAATACGTATATCATATATGTTCCTTGTTACCTGAATGGCTCTGACGGTATATTTGACATGGATTACTATGATTTGCTGATAGGATTGGATTGTACTGTCTTTGCATCATATTATGAGCCTTGGGGTTATACTCCTATGGAAAGCGTAGCTTTCGGAATTCCGACCATTACGACTGATTTATCAGGTTTCGGTCAATGGGTACTGTCGGAATGCGGTAACGGTTTTGATGTATCAGGTGTAAACGTAATTCATCGAACCGACTCAAATTACAGCAACGTGGTAGAGCAAACCGCAAATGCAGTGTACAGCTATTTATGCAGTGGTGATAAAATGCAGACTGAAGCCTCTGCCAATGCGAAAAAGACGGCAAAGAAAGCAACATGGAGCAACTTTATCACATATTATGAGAATGCGTATAAAGAGACTGAGAAAAAGAGTGTAGAACCTATGATTTAAATGCGATGCGTAACAGAGCATTGCTTTTGTTGTAAAAAATAATAAACAGATATTTTATTAAATTCTTATGAAGTTACAAGTAAGTAATACAAACACTCCTAACTGGAGAGAGATTACAGTAAAATCGGAGCTTCCTGCAAAGTTGAAAGAACTTGAGGACTTGGCAAAAAACTTATGGTGGGTGTGGAATAGCGAAGGCAAGACATTATTCCATGATCTTGATCCTGAATTGTGGCGAGCTACAGGAGAAAATCCGGTATTGATGCTACAGAAAATAGATCATGAGCGTTATGAAGAAATCATGAATGATGCTGCGATGATGCAACGCATACATGACGTAATTGCCAATTTTAAAGACTATATGAGCCAACCTATGCGTAGCGATGTTCCTGCAATTGCTTATTTCAGCATGGAATATGGGCTATGCGCATGCTTGAAGATTTATTCAGGCGGTCTCGGTATTCTTGCCGGTGACTACATCAAACAAGCGTCAGACTCACGTGTCGATATGACAGCTGTAGGATTCTTGTACAAGCACGGCTATTTTACACAGACATTGTCGGTAGACGGTCAACAAATGGCAAATTACGAACCGCAGAATTTCAACCAATTGCCATTAGAACCTGTTTTGGACGAAAAGGGTGTTCAAATCGTGCTTGAAGTTCCATATCCGGGCAGAATCATATACGCAAATATATGGAAAGTAAATGTGGGTCGTATGAATCTGTATTTATTGGATACCGACATTGACAAGAACTCAGAATATGACCGTCCTATTACATCACAATTGTATGGCGGTGATTGGGAAAACCGTATCAAGCAGGAGTATTTGTTAGGTATCGGTGGTGTGCTTATGCTTAAGCGTCTTGGTGTAAAAGCACAGCTTTACCACTGCAATGAAGGTCATGCTGCATTATTGAACCTACAACGTCTTGTTGATTATGTTCAAGAAGAGAAACTTGATTTTAACGTAGCATTGGAACTTGTTCGCTCTACATCACTTTATACAGTACATACTCCTGTACCTGCAGGACACGACTATTTTGATGAAGGCTTGTTCGGAAAATACATGGGCGAATACCCTGCAAAACTTGGTATAAGCTGGCAAGACCTCATGAATATGGGTCGTGAAAATCCTAATACCAACGAACGTTTCTCAATGAGTGTATTTGCTTTGAATACATGTCAGGAGGCAAATGGTGTAAGTTGGTTACATGGAGAGGTTTCAAAGAAAATGTTCCAAGGCGTATGGAAAGGATATTCACCGGAAGAATCGCATGTTTCCTATGTGACTAACGGCGTTCACATGCCTACATGGGCAGCATCGGAATGGAAAGCTTACTATAAGAAGGTTCTCGGTGACAATTATATCGAAGAGCAGGCAAAAGAAGAAACATGGGCTCCGATGTTGTCGGCAAGCGATGAAGATATTTGGAATTTGCGCATGCAAATGAAAAATAAGTTCATTAACTTCGTAAGAAAGGATTTCAAGGAAAAATGGCTGAAAAACCAAGGAGATCCTTCACGTGTGGTGAAAATCACCGAAAAAATCAATCCTAATGCATTGATTATAGGATTTGCCCGCCGTTTTGCAACATACAAGCGCGCACACTTGTTGTTTACCGATCTTGACCGTTTGGCAAAAATCGTGAACAACGAACAATTCCCGGTACAGTTTGTATTTGCCGGCAAGGCTCACCCTGCCGACGGAGGAGGTCAAGGTCTTATCAAGAGAATTATTGAAATCTCAAGAATGCCTCAATTCTTAGGTAAGATTATCTTCTTGGAGAACTATGATATGATAGTTGCCAAGCGTCTTGTTACCGGAGTTGACATCTGGTTGAATACACCTACACGTCCGTTAGAAGCATCCGGAACATCTGGAGAAAAGGCTGAGATGAACGGTGTATTGAACTTCTCTGTTCTTGATGGATGGTGGTATGAAGGATACAGAAAGGGTGCCGGTTGGGCATTGACTGATGAAATCACTTATCAAGATACAAATCAGCAGGATCAATTGGATGCCGCTACTATATATTCAATGCTTGAGAATGAAATCATTCCATTATACTTCGCAAAGAACTCAAAAGGCTATTCACCTGAATGGATACAGTTCATTAAGAATTCATTTGCATACATTACTCCAAACTATACAATGCAACGTATGCTAAATGATTATATCGAGCGTTTCTATTCAAAAGAGGGTACACGCTCAAAAGCCTTGATGGCAGACGGTTATGCCAAGGCTAAAGAAATTGCCGCATGGAAAGAAAATGTTGCATCCAAGTGGGATAATATCAAGGTTGTGGATATGAAACTTTCTGACAGCCTGACATCTACTCCTGTTAACGGCAGTGCTTATGAAGCTATGGTTAAACTTGACACAGCCGGATTGGGTAAGAGCCTTGGCGTTGAGATGGTTGTATATAAGAACGAAGATGGTCAAGTTAAGTTCTCTAAGACAATACCATTGGATGTCGTAGCTGAAGACGGTGATATTTTGACATACCAATTAAATCAAGTAATGAAAGATGCAGGTATGTTCAAGTTTGCTTTCCGCATATATCCTAATAACGCAGACCTGCCACATCGTCAAGATTTTGCTTATATGAAGTGGATTTAAACTACTTAAAAAAATAATGGGGTCATTCTTAACGAAACGACCCCATTATTTTTTGTTGCTCACAAATTCATGCTGTTATATAACCGTTCATCATCGCATACACGCTTAGCCCTGAAACACTTTTTATGCCTAACTTTGACGTTATATTTTTTCGATGAGTTAGTACAGTGTTTATGCTTATATTAAGTTTATCGGCTATTTCTTTGTTTATATACCCGTTTACAATAAGTTTCAATACGTCTATTTCGCGCTTTGACAATTCATTATGAGTGGAATTAATATCGCTAATGCGATTTATTTTCTTATTTATAACATTTATTATCTTTTCTTCCGACCACGCAGGGCAGATAATATTTTCATTTTCAATAAATGTTTCATCAGTCCTACTGCTTGATAAAATAATAGTTTTGTGTTTCCTTTGGGTGAAAAAGTCACAATTACCCACATATAGATCGGATGACGTAAAAATCAAGTCATAGTCATCAATATTGGTTTCTTTCACCTTCACACTGCACCATACTGATTTTATATTAAACATGTCGTTCAATATTTTCTGTAACCCTATGGATAATAGTGTATCATTGTGTATGATAATAGCATTAAGCCTATCCATGACTATACTGACGTATTGATTAATGAGTATAAAATACGGTTTCTGATTCGATTGTTTTGTCTTATATCTTTTTGAAATGATAGAATTGCAAATAGTACGGCATGGCACAAATTTACATCATATTCTCCTTTCAAATGAATTACAAACATATTTATAAGGTCATTTATTTTGTCCTCAATAGAATTATCTCCCTCTTGAAATTTCAGTTTATTTGATTGGGACAGAATCCCCATTTCAATTTCAGGAAAAAAAGTTTTCATATCATCATCTATCCTATGCAGAATTTCATTTTTAACCTCCTGAAAAAAATTGTACAACAGGCTCAAATTATTATTTCCGTTTTCACTGCGTGTAATCAAAGAACTGAAATGTCGTTCTATATTGGGGATTTGAAATCTTAAATAATAATTATAAGTTTTCCTGAAATATTCTATAATAGTTCCAATACTATATGATTTCAAGGTTTCTACCGGGAAATAGTCCTCATTGATATATGTGTTAAGAATCGTTGTGATAAAATCCGCTTCAAGATTATTTTCTTTACATACATCCTCGATTGTCTTATCACCGAAACCAAGGTATATATTGAATCTGTTAAGTACCGTAATCGATGATGGTTCACACACCACAATCTCACTTAATTTGCTGTTATTCTTCAATATTGCCATATTATATATTAAACTCACTTGATTATTTTATAAGGTGTTATCACTATATCCATTTTAATATCATGAGGTTCACATGGTATTGTCTCCAATAACTGAAAATCATAACAAACACCTATTTTTACGGCATTGCATTTTTTCAATAATCTGTCATAATAACCTTTGCCTCTTCCAAGCCTATTCAAATGATTGTCAAAAGCCACTCCGGGGACAATAATCAAATCCATATCCTGTGGGGATACGGCATTCCCGTTATCAGGTTCATAGATATTATATGCACCCTTAGTCAAATTTTCTTTAGAATAGGGTAGTATCTCGATTTCATCCGCAACAATCTTAGGTAAAAACAAATTCTTGTCGTGAATTGAATCAATGTGTCTTATTGTAGGCAATTCATCCGGTAAAGAATGGTAAAACAATATATTTTTAGCGTATTTCCATTCATTTAATCCTTTTAGCATGACAAATACCAAATCTGATAGTCTGTTTTTATCCGTTTCGGAAATCAGCATTTGTAATTGTTTAATCTGTTTTCTGATTTCTATTTTATTTTGTATAATTGTCATTCTATATAGTTCGTGTGATATTTTCGCCGTTATGATAATAATATTTTAAAGCGTAATTTACCTTTATTTATCCTTTTATGAGAAAGTTTTCACATCCATAATAGGGTAGGACGCTTTATTTGTATCAAGAGCTTTGATTGCTTTTTGTATTGCTTTGTCGTTTTTGTTATATATCGGATAGAACGCTTCATTACCAAAAATATCTCTTGCAATTAATGCTTTTAACTGATTTACTATAAGATCTCGTGATAAGTTTATATAATACCACCTTGCAGGAACACCATTTTCGGCAGCGTAAGACACAAAATCATTTATAATTGCATTATTACTTGGCAATATTCTGAGGAATTGTTTATAATCCTTTAGGTTTGAGAACTCTTCTCTATTGATTTCTGCATAAGAATAAGCATACTTTTGAAGCAATCCGGCATTACTTACATTTATATAATAGGAGGTAACACCGGTTGTATCCGACGGAACAAAAATATCAGGAATTATACCGCCACCTCCATAGACCTTACGGTGATGTACGGTTTGATACACGTTGGTTGTATCAATTTTAATACTGTCTTTGCTTGATAGTTCCCCATGAGTATAACGATCATAAATGTCTAAGTTATACGCTGTACCCCCGTTCTTATAATCTTTCTGAATACATCTTCCTGATGGAGTATAATAACGTGAAATAGTCATTCTGACAGCACTACTGTCAGTCAACTCAAACTGTTTTTGTACAAGTCCTTTTCCGAAAGATCTACGTCCTATAATCAAGCCTCGGTCATTATCCTGCATAGCACCTGCTAATATTTCACTCGCACTTGCAGAATACTCATCGATTAATACCGCAAGTTCCGTATCTTGAAACGAACCGTTTCCGTCACTCCAGAATTGCTGATTATTTTTCTTATCACGTCCTTGTGTATATACTATAAGTGAATTTTCCGGAAGGAACTCATTTGCAATAAGTATAGCCATTTCCATATATCCACCGCCATTCCCTCTTAAATCCAAAATGTACTTCTCGGCACCTTCGTTTTTAAGTCTTACCATAGCCTGAAGAAATTCATTGTAAGTATTACGAGCGAACTTATTTATTTTAATATAGCCGATTTCCTTATCTGCCATATAGGCTGCATCAATGGAATTTACAGGGATGTCTCAGCGCGTTATATCGT
>X67_European_Roe__coassemble_8_pt1 | contig 49174 bp, 41 predicted proteins | sample X67_European_Roe__metabat2_low_PE_011 | metagenome-assembled genome bin X67_European_Roe
TACCAATTACGCCACACACGCGAATCCGAATGCAAAGGTACGCATTATTTTGGAACTGACAAATATTTTGACGTATTTTTCAAAAAAATGAAATGAATGATGATGGATTTTTGATTAAAGTTTCATCATTATTAGAAAACCAATAAAGGAAAAGTTATGAATATGAATGTGCTATTTCGTGGACGCTTTATTCCGATGGTAGATATTTCGCCGATGATGATGGTTTCGGGATGGAGAATAATAACGAAGAAGTTGTATATGCCATTATTGGCACAGAACTCAACATTATTGAGCCGTTTCGCCCTATAAAGGATGTCACAGCATACTTGAATGAGATACGAAAGAGTAAAAACAGTTTTGTATTTTCGAAAAAACAAACCCGGCTTTAAAATACGATGTTTGTGATTCATTAAAGCTTTTAGGCTGTCTTTTTTATCAAACCGCTTGGAGCCCGCTATTACTTCCGTAATTCTTAAAAGCTGTTTGCGATAGTTAGTTCGATTCCCATTTCTTCGATTTGTTTCACTATCCCGGGTGACACCTTACTGTCGGTAATGATGTGGTCGATTTCCTCCATGTTGGATATTTTGCTGAAACCGCGTCTTCCGAATTTTGAACTGTCGGCAAGAACTATTGTCTTTTGGGCGGCTTTCATCATCACGCGGTTAAGTGACGCTTCTTGCATATCGGTCGTTGTTATCCCGAAATCAAGATCTATGCCGTCAACGCCAATAAAAAGCTTGCTGCATGCGAAATAGGCGAGAAACTCTTCGGCGTTGTTTCCTACTACTGAAAGGCTGCTGTGTCGTAATGTGCCGCCAAGTTGTATTATATTTACGAAATCTGATACAGATAGAATCTCCGACACTTTCATTGAAGAAGTTATTACTGTGAGCGGCGATGTGGGGTTGATGTTACGTGCAAGCGCATGCACTGTGGTGCCTGAGGCGATAATAATAGAGTCGTTAGGCTCTATAAGTTTTGCTCCGTAAATACCTATTATCTGTTTCTCGTCGGTATGATATTTTTCTTTTTCACTGATGGAACGGTTGGGCGCATAAGGACTGATAAGTATTGCTTTACCGTGATTGCGGTATAACCTTTGCGCTTTTTCAAGTTCTGTAAGGTCTTTTCTGATTGTTACGGATGATACGTTGAGTTTGTCGGCAAGTTCTGTAACAAGCATAGAATCATGCTGAAGCAGCAAGTTCATTATAGCGTTATATCTTTCTTCTTTAGTCATGGCTGAATCCTTCCGTTTCGTTGTGAATTATTTGTTTGCAAGTTAAGCAAAAATGCCGATATGAGCAAATTGGAGTTGAGAGAAGGGGTGGTATTAAATGTTGTCAAAAAGAAAAAAGAATATCAAAAGAAGAAATTTTTTATGCAAAATATTTGTTTGTGAAAAATAAATAACATACCTTTGTTTTGAAATGAAACGTAAAAGCTTTTAAAGCGTAAATTTTACTTAAGCTAAAAGTTTCATTGCATGAAAACTTTGATAAGAAAACGGTATTGTAATAATAATTCGGAAGTATAGTCATGAAAGGCATTAATCAATATGATGTAATAGTTATAGGCGGTGGTGCGACAGGAGCAGGGACTGCCAGAGATTGTGCCAAGCGAGGGTTGAAAACACTCTTGCTGGAGCGTTTTGACTTTACGAATGGGGCTACCGGGCGTAATCATGGGTTGTTGCATAGCGGTGCTCGTTATGCTGTTACCGATGGCGAATCAGCGCGTGAGTGCATAGAGGAAAATATGCTTTTGCGTAAGATTGCAAGTCATTGTGTGGAAGAAACCGACGGGTTGTTTATTACTTTACCTGAAGATGATATAGCTTATCAGTCTGAATTCGTGGAAGCATGTACTGCTGCCGGAATAAAAACCGAAATTATAGATCCTCAGGAAGCAAAGGTTCTTGAACCGTCTGTGAATCCGGCACTGATAGGTGCAGTGAGAGTTCCTGATGGAGCCGTAGACCCATTCAGGCTGACTGTGGCTAATGCAGTGGATGCAAGGTTGCATGGAGCGGAATTGCTCACATATCATGAAGTAACCGGATTGATTATAGAGAACGGCATCGTTGTCGGGGTTGAGGCTTTCAGTCATAAAACAAAGGAAACGCACCGCTATTATGCTTATGTGACGATAAACGCAGCCGGTATATGGGGGCATAACGTTGCATCCAAAGCGGGAGTGACGGTAAATATGTTTCCGGCGAAAGGTTCGCTGTTGGTGTTCGGTCATAGGGTTAACAATATGGTGATAAATCGTTGCCGCAAGCCTGCCAATGCCGATATATTGGTTCCGGGTGATACTATATGCGTAATAGGGACTACGTCTACCAGAGTTCCGTTTGAAGAAGTTGACGATATGCGTGTGACACGTGAGGAGGTGGATGAACTTATGCGTGAAGGTGAAATGCTTGCTCCGGCTCTTGCGACTACCCGGATTTTAAGAGCGTATGCGGGAGTTCGCCCGCTTGTGGCTGCAGACAATGATCCATCAGGACGAAGTATAAGTCGCGGAATCGTTTGTCTCGACCATGAAAAACGTGACGGACTTGGCGGATTCATTACTATTACAGGTGGAAAACTGATGACATACAGACTTATGGCAGAGTGGGCTACCGATCTTGCATGTCGCAAACTCGGTAATACCGCTGAATGTCGTACTGCAATTGACTGTCTACCCGGTTCAGATGGCAATACAGAGATTTCGAATGAGGGTAAGACAGCCGTAAAGGCGGCAAAATATCGTCATGGCTCATTTGCCGATAAGATTCCTGCCGGTGACAGAATTGCCGATTCTCTTGTGTGTGAATGCGAAAGTGTCACCGCCGGTGAAATAAATTATGCTATAGATTATTTAAATGTAAATAAATTAGTAAATTTGCGTAGACGCACCAGAATGGGAATGGGAACATGTCAAGGAGGGCTTTGCGCCTGTCGTGCGGCAGGTCTTATGGTGAAAGCGCATAATTGCGCTGAAAAGGCAAAGACGGATATGGCCGATTTTATACAGGAACGTTGGAAAGGCATGAATCCTATAGCATGGGGTGATACTATGAATGAGGCGCAGTTTATGTCGTGGATTTATGAAGGTGTGTGCGGATTGAATACTGATGTTAACCATAAAACTAAGGATGTGCAATGAAATTTGATACTGTTATTATAGGCGGTGGCTTGAGCGGATTGGCTTGCGGCATTTCTCTTGCGGAAAAAGGGAAAAAATGTGCTGTCGTGTCAAGCGGTCAGGGAGCGTTGCATTTCTTTAGCGGCTCTTTTGATTTGCTCGGTTATATTGACGGTAGCGAAGTAGAATCGCCCATACAGGCATTGTCATCGCTAAATAAAGAACATCCCTATAGTCTTATTGGTGCTGATGAGGTTGAGCGAATTTCAAATGAAATCCCTGCTTTCTTGAATAAAACAGGTGTTAAAATTACGGGTGGAAACGCTAAGAATCATTACAGACTTACTCCAATAGGCAATAAGCGTCCCACATGGCTCACCATAGATGAATATATTACGGCAGATGATTCTTTTAATGGAAAAAAACTTTTGTTGCTGAATGTTGCAGGCTATTTGGATATGCCTGTGAAATTTATTGCGACCGGGCTTGAGCAACAAGGGCTTTCGTGTGATGTGGATGAAATTTCGATTCCTGAATTGGAAAAACGGCGAGAAAATGCCAGCGAAATGCGTTCGGTGAATATATCCAAAACAATAGAAACCATAGGCATAAACAGAATAGCAGATGCGATAAATTCAAAAGGAAACGGCTATGATGTCGTTCTTTTACCGGCTGTCTTCGGATGGAATGGGAATGAACAGTTTGAGACGTTGAAAGGATTAGTAAAACCTATGGTTAAAACCGTTGCAACTTTACCGCCGTCGGTTCCCGGAGTGAGGATACAGACGTTGATGCGTAAATATTTCCAAAGTTTGGGCGGGACGATTCTCACAGGTGATACTGTCGTAGGTGGAAAGATAGAGAACGGCAAGTTGCAATGGATTAATACCCGTAATCTTGAGGATGAAAAACTTATTGCCGCTACGTATGTTCTTGCCACGGGTAACTTTTTTAGTCGTGGTATTGCCGGTGCTCCCAATGAAATATATGAACCGATTTTCGGCTTGGACGTTAATACCAAGGCGTGCCGTGACGAATGGTATGATGAGCAGTTCTTCAATGCACAACCGTATATGCGTTTCGGGGTGTCTGTAGATAATAATTTCAGAACCCTAAAAAACGGAAAGACGATAGAAAATTTATATGCGATCGGCTCTGTATTAGGTGGAGCTGATCAAATAAAAGAAGCAAGTATGGGAGGCGTGTCGCTGATTACCGGTGTACATGTTGCCGAACTGATAAGTAAAAGATAGGACGATGAAGAAGGAACAATACAGCATAAGCAAGGATAATTTTGAACAGTGCTTGAAATGTACTGTATGTACGGTATATTGTCCTGTTTCATCGGTTAATCCGTTGTATCCGGGACCGAAACAGGCAGGTCCTGACGGGGAACGGTTGCGCTTGAAAGACAAGGCTTTCTTTGATGAAACTCTAAAGATGTGTTTGAACTGCAAGCGTTGCGAAGTGGCGTGTCCTTCAGGTGTAAAGATAGGCGATATAATACAGCGCGCCCGGATGAATTACGGTCCGAAAAAAGTGAAATTCAGGGATATGATGCTTGCAAATACCGATTTTGTGGGTACTATGGCTAATCTTGTGGCTCCAGTAGTTAATTTCACTTTGGGAATGAAACCGGTCAAGATGGTAATGGATAAGGTGATGGCTATCGATCATCGTCGCACATTCCCTAAATATTCGGGTATTAAATTTGAGACTTGGTATAAGCGTAATGCAGCAGCCGCACAGGGACAATACAAAAATCAGGTTAGTTACTTCCACGGCTGTTATGTCAATTATAATTTCCCGAAACTCGGTCAAGACCTTGTGAAAGTTATGAATGCACTCGGATATGGAGTGAATTTGCTTGATAAAGAAAAATGTTGCGGAGTGGCTTTAATGTCAAACGGGCTTACGGCTCAAGCTGCAAAGCATGCCGAACAGAATATGACCGCTATACGGAAATCCGGTATGCCGGTACTTACTACATCGTCTACTTGTACGTTTACGATGCGTGATGAATATCCGCATCTCTTGAATGTGGATAATGCCGATATACGCGACAATATCACCCTTGCAACCCGTTTTATTTACAGACTGATTGAGGATGGAAAAGCTCGAATAGCATTTCGCAAGGATTATAAAGCTCGAATAGCTTATCAAACTGCATGTCACATGGAGAAAATGGGTTGGAAGATTTATTCAATATCCATGTTGAAGATGATTCCGGGAGTGGAACTTGTTGAGCTTGATTCCACTTGTTGCGGTATAGGTGGTACTTACGGATTCAAGAAAGAAAATTACGAGACTTCTCAGAAGATAGGTGCACCGTTGTTCAAGCAGATTGAAGATTCCGGAGTGGATTTCGTGGCAACCGATTGTGAAACATGCAAGTGGCAGATAGAAATGAGTACATCAAAGACGGTACAGAATCCTATCTCGGTTCTTGCCGATGCGATAGATATAGAAGAAACCATAAAACTTAATAAGTAATTACGATAAAATAACATTATCATGGAAAAAAGTTCGATATACGGCTCGATGAGTCCGGAAACGGTTAAGAAATTCAAATCATGGCAAATGCGTACCATTGTGGTATCTATGATAGGTTATGCGATTTTCTACTTCGTGAGAAAGAATTTCTCTATCGCCATGCCGGGTTTGACGGCTGAATACGGTATATCCAATACAAGTTTCGGTATTGTGATTGCAATAGGCTCTATCGTATATGGATTATCCCGTTTTATCAACGGTTTTATAGTGGATAAATATAGTTCCAAAGCTATTATGGCATTAGGTTTGTTGCTGTGCGCCGCATCCAATCTTGCTTTCGGCTTTGGTTATGATTTAAGTTATGCGATAACTGGTGTGAATGCAGGACCGCAGTTGGTGAATATGCTTATTCTGATTATGGGTATAACAATTGTGCTTAATCAGTATTTCCAAGGTTTTGGTTATCCTCCTTGTGCACGTCTTCTTCCTCAATGGATTCATCCGTCAGAACTTGCTACGAAGATGTCGATATGGAACACTTCTCACTCGATAGGTGCATCTCTTGCCGTAGTGGTGTGCGGATATATGATGGGGCATCTCGGTTCCGACATGAGTGGTAATCCTGAAATTATAGCAACAATAGCAGCCAATCTTAATGTAGATCCGTCTACAACAGAGGGACTGAATAAGGTACTTGCATATGCGCAGCATGTAGGCGCTTGGAAATGGTGTTTCTGGATGCCTGCCGGTCTTGCAGTGTTGGGTGCATTATGGTTGTATTTCGGATTGAAAGACGACCCTAAGTCAGTAGGGCTTCCCGATCTTCCTGACACAAAGACAAGCAAGGATACAGCTGAAGGTAAGGACAAGGTTTCACAAGCAGCGTTCTTGAAACACATGGTATGGAAAAACCGTTGGGTATGGACGCTTGCTATTGCCAATGTGTTTGTATATGTATTGCGTATGGGAGTTCTCGACTGGGGACCTAAGTTCCTTACCGAAGATCGCGGAATGAACATAAAAAGTGCTGCATGGGTAGTAGCGATATTTGAAATCACCGCTATAGTGGGTACTATAGCGGCAGGATGGGCTACTGATAAAATATTCAAGGGGAAAGCTCACCGCATGTGCTTGATATGTATGATAGGTTCGGTTGTATTCCTTGGTGCGTTCGCATTACTTCCGCATGTACACATAGCAGTGTCTACTGCATTCTTGGCAATGGGAGGATTCTTTATTTATGGTCCTCAGGCATTAATCGGAATAGCATCGGCTAACCAAGCTACGAAAGAAGCATCGGCTACAGCCAACGGACTTGCCGGAGTACTTGGATATTTAGGCTCGGCTCTATCGGCTATCGGTATTGGTCTTATTGCCGATAATTTCGGCTGGGATTGGGTGTTTGTCACATTCATAGTCGTGGGGCTTGTAGGTGCAGTGGTTTTCTTGACTATGTGGCAGGCACCGCGTGACGGATACAAGCGTTCTCTTGAAATAAATAAAGATTGAGGATATGATGGAATTTGATAAATATATGTCGCCTATGAGCGAGGAGCAATTGATGAAAGCGTGCGCCCGAATCAAGCATGTTGCACTCGATATGGACGGAACCATATATATGGGAGCTACATTGTTCCCGTTTACGAAGAATTTCTTAAAAAGGCTTTCGGATACCGGTATAAGCTATTCTTTCTTGACAAATAATCCCACCAAGAGTATTCCTGATTATTTGAATAAGTTAAAAGGTTTAGGAATAGATGCAACTCCTGAAGAAGTATATACTACTGCCGTTGCTACGATAGATTATATAAAGCAGAATCATCCGGAGGCAAAAAGACTTTTTGTGTTGGGAACGCCCAGCATGATTAAAGAATTTGAGGATGCCGGTTTTGAGATGACCGCCGATGATCCAGCCGATCGTCCCGATATACTTGTGGTGGCTTTTGATATGACTTTGTGTTACTCACGCTTATGCCGTGCGGCATGGTGGGCATCACAAGGTGTGAGATATATTGCAACAAATCCCGATAGGGTGTGTCCCACCGATCAGGAAGTGATATTGGTGGATTGCGGCTCGATGTGCAAGTGCATAGAGTATGCAACCGGTCGTGAACCCGACATTGTGATAGGCAAGCCCAATCCCGATATGCTTAAATGTATTCAAACCAAGTATGGCATGGCTCCCGAAGAGGTGGCTATGTGTGGTGACCGAATTTATACCGATGTGGCGACAGCGCGTAATGCCGGTTCACTTGGCGTATTGGTGTTATCGGGTGAAACCACTCTTGAAACAGCTGTCAATTCCTCTCCACAGCCCGATGTAACAGCTTTGAATATAGAGGAATTCGGCAGATTGCTGCTTAAGTCTCGTGGAGTCGAGTATTAAATAAAAATTAAATAATCGAGATAGATATTTTTTTACTAACCCGTTTAAGGATTGAAAAAACTAAAATCTAAAACTATCAATTTTTAAACATTAAAAATTTAAATGACATGAAAAAAACTTTAGCATTTTTGTTAGGTCTTGCGATAGCAACACCTATGTTTGCAAGTGAAGTGGCTGAACCGGAAGCAAATCCTGCTCCTCAGCAAACTAAAGTGGAAGACATTATTGCAAAACTTCCTGTGAAAGTATCGGGATATTTGCAGACCGGTTGGAACTGGACAAAGAATGATGCTGCATCTACATCTTCTTTCCAAGCTAAGCGTCTTCGCCTTATGATTGATGGAAAAGTTACAAATAATGTATCATTCCGTTTACAGGTTGAGGCATTTAATGGTATTAAAGGTTCTACAAATGGTAATGGACAAAAGAATCTTCAAGTAATGGATGCATTTGCTACTTGGAAGATTAAACCTTCATTCCAAGTGCGTGCAGGTCAATTCTACACTCCTATGGGATTTGAGAACTATGACATTTCTCCAGCAACTCTTGAAACAGTAGATTTCTCTAATATTTGTTATCGTATGGCATGCCGTAATGCTATTGGTTATGACTTTGTTGACTATGGACGTGACCTTGGCGTAATGATTCTTGGAGATCTTCTTCCTCACGAAGACGGTTTCAATCAATTGTCATATAATGTGGTACTTTCTAATGGCTCTCTTCCTTGTACGGATGATACCAATAACTCAAAAGATCTTATTGGAGCTTTGACATGGCGTCCTATCAAGCATTTGATGATTAAGGCTGCTTACAACTGGGGTGAATATTCAAATGGAGAAAACGCTTATCTTCCAATGAACCGCTTTATTGCAGGTGCATGGTATAACAATCCTACAGGCATAGACCTACGCGGAGAATTTGGTATGATTAAGGGTAAGAAGGATGGTGTAACTTATGTTGATGAAAAGGGTGCATACGTATTGGCTGGTTACCATGCAGGCAAATGGCTTCCGGTAGTCCGTTGGGATATGTATAAGGATGATATGAAAAAGACTACGACAAATAACTATAATCGTATTCTTGCCGGTGTATCATACGAAGTATGCAAGAACTTCAAGTTGCAAGCTAACTATAACCACTCATTCTATAATGATGACGTGAAGAATGCTACAGGACTTGACGGTGCAGATCAAATCCAAATCATGGGCTTGTTTAAATTCTAATTAAAAGCTTAACTAATAGATTATTAACTTAAAACTAACACATTATGAAAAAGTTATTATTGGCTCTTTCAGTTCTAATGCTTGCTGTTGGCGTTAATGCTCAACACATAGGAACTGAGTACAGATTGAAGAAAGTGGTTGAAGTTCCGGGTCGTCAGGGTATTGCTGCCGATAAGGATTACTTCTATGTATCGGACACTCGCGGTCTATACAAATATGACAAGAACTGGAATCTTGTAAAGAAACGTGTACAAACTGCTGAAGATCCGTTGTTCCCAAATCCGAAATTGGCTAACCACTTCGGTGACATCGATGTTCATGACGGAAAGATTTATACAGGTAACGAAAAATTTGAATTCGGACGCGGTTATAACATCGCAATCTCTGTATATGACGCTAACACATTGGAATGGATTGAAGATATTCCTTGGTGTGCAGAATCAGGTCAGGTGGAAGTATCTGGTCTTGCAGTTGACCGTGATAAGAACATGATATGGATGAGTGACTGGGTTGACAGCCGTTATGTATATTGCTACAGCTTGGAAACAAAGAAGTACTATACTAAGATGCAATGCCGTCCGATGCCTTACTGGACACAGGGTATTTTCATCGCTGACGGCAAAATGCTGTTTGCTGCCGATGACGGTGAATCTACTTATCACATCGCCGATAATATTTACATCGCTGACCTAAGCGAAGTGCCTTATACCGGTCTTGTTGAAGGTCAAGAGCCTGAAAAGGAAAATCCTTGGAGTGTTAAGTTGAAAGATGGTAAGCCTGTAATCCGTAAAGGTCTTATCGCAGGTGGCGCTAAGGCAGGACGTCTTGAAACATTCCGTGAAATGGTTGATTTCCGCCGTGCAGGTGAAATCGAAGGTCTTTGCATCGACCCGTCTACCGATGACCTATTGGTATTGAACAACCGCGGTACTCAAATCATCCTTGGTATGTCACAAGGTCCGTTCAAGAACGAAGGTTATACAAAAGAAATACACGAAGTGTATATCTACGAGAAAGTTAAATAAGAATCATTTCTTATTTGATTAAGAAGTTGTTTAAATACAAAACAGTTTCTTAGTCTCGTAATTGTGATATCTTTAAAAATAAAAAATGGAATTTTAATTTGGGAGTGGAGCTTGCGCGTGAGTGTAGGCTCTACTTTTTTGTGTTTATCGGAATAAATTGTAACTTTAGGGTATAAAACAAAAAAACGAGGAAATATGGGAAACGTGCGTGATATGTATGATTTCTTAAAGGCGTTGGCGGTAAATAATAACCGCGAGTGGTTCAATGCACATAAAGAATCGGTATATCTACCCTTGCGCAAGGCTTGGGAGGCTGATATAGCGCGCTTGTTGTCACTAATGGGCGAGTATGATGATTCCTTGCATGGATTGCGTGTGAGTGATTGTGCATACAGGATTTACCGAGATGTGCGTTTCAGTGCAGATAAAAGCCCATATAAGACATACTTCTCGGCTGTATTTGGCAAGAAAGGGCGGAAGTGTATACAGGCAGGGTGCTATTTGCATATGGAACCGGGTAATTCGGCGTTACATGCCGGTATATGGTGGCCTGAAAATGATATTCTTACCCGATTGCGCAGTGAGGTAGATGCCAATATAGATGAATTCAAAAGCATTCTTGAAAATCCTGAGTTTTCTTCACGTTTTGTGTTTTATGGTGATAAATTGAAAGTGGTGCCTCGCGGATACAATAAGGATAATCCCAATGCCGAATACATAAAGATGAAAGAATATCTGTGTAAAAAAGAAGTGCCTGACGAATATTTCTTTTGTGACGATTGGGTGGAGAAAGTTGCCGATGATTTTAGATACGTTAAGGGTTTTAACACATTTCTTAATTATATCTTTAATGAGGATTAGCTTGCGCATAGATGTGTAAAGTGTGCAAAATGGTACAAATGACACCTGATGTGTGCATTTTCTTGCCCAAAAGGGTGCATTGTGTGCCAAAGGTTAAAGTTGGACTAAAAAAATGTTAAACCGCTTATATCCACAAAACTTTACAATACATTTGTATTGTTAAAAAGAAAAAAAGATATGGCGAAAATAAAAGGTGCGGTAGTAGTGGACGTAGAACGTTGCAAAGGGTGCAACCTTTGTGTCGTGGCTTGTCCGCTTGATGTTCTGGAGTTACAACCCAGAGAGGTAAACAATAGAGGTTACCATTTCGCTTACATGAAAAATCACGAGAAATGCATAGGATGCCAAAGTTGTGCTTTGGTGTGTCCCGATGGATGTATCTCTGTCTACAGGATACAGGAAAATTAAAATCCTTACCGATATGGAATCAGAAATAAGATTGATGAAAGGGAATGAGGCATTGGCTCATGCTATGATAAGGTATGGTGCTGATGGCTATTTCGGTTATCCTATCACTCCGCAGTCGGAAGTATTGGAGACCTTGGAGGCTGAAATGCCTTGGGAGACTACCGGTATGGTGGTGTTGCAGGCAGAGAGCGAAGTGGCTGCAATCAATATGGTATATGCCGGAGCCGGTTGCGGTAAAGCAGTGTGCACTTCATCTTCAAGCCCCGGTATGAGTCTCATGCAGGAAGGGGTTTCTTATATAGCTGCCGCTGAATTGCCGGCATTGTTGATTAATTGCATGCGTGGTGGTCCCGGTTTAGGTACGATACAACCGTCACAAGCTGATTATTTTCAAACGACAAAAGGTGGCGGGCATGGAGATTATCACCTCATTGCGCTTGCTCCGTCGAGCGTGCAAGAAATGTGCGATTTTGTGGCATTGGGGTGGGACTTGGCTTTCAAGTATCGCAATCCTGCCATAATATTGGCTGACGGAATCGTGGGGCAGATGATGGAGAAAGTGGTATTGCCCGAGCAGCGCAGCCGCCGCACTCAGGAAGAAGTGCGCAAGCAGTGTCCGTGGGCAGTAACGGGGAAGAATAATCGCAAACGTAATGTGATTACATCGCTTGAACTTGAAGCTCCTGCCATGGAGAAGATAAATAATCATTTGCAAGCCAAGTATAAAGAAATAGAGGCAAATGAGGTGCGATATGAGGCACTGAACACCGAAGATTGTGATTATTTGCTTGTTGCATTCGGCAGTATGGCACGTATTTGTGAGAAGGTGATGGAATTAGCTCGCAAGCAAGGGTTGAAAGCAGGACTTCTGCGCCCTATAACTTTATGGCCTTTCCCGGCTGCCGCAATTGCCGAAGCTGCGAAAAATGCTAAGGGGATACTCGTTGTGGAATTGAGTGCCGGGCAGATGATAGAGGACGTTAAATTGGCTGTTAATTGCAATGTGGAAGTGCGTCATTACGGACGTTTGGGTGGTGTTGTCCCCAATCCTGATGAAGTTCTTGACGCATTGAAAGGCATGATAAAATAAAAGAGGAGGAATTATGAAACCCGAAGATATAATCAGTAAAGGGGAGTGTGTTTATAAGAAACCTTCTCTGCTGACCGATGCTAACATGCACTATTGCCCGGGCTGTAGTCACGGAGTGGTGCATAAGTTGATAGCTGAAGTGATTGAAGAAATGGGAATGGAAGATAAGGCGGTTGGCGTAAGCCCTGTGGGGTGTGCAGTTTTCGCCTATAATTATATCGATGTGGATTGGGTTCAGGCTGCGCATGGACGTGCTCCATCGGTAGCAACTGCGTTAAAACGCCTGAATCCCGAGAATTTGGTGTTTACTTATCAAGGTGATGGCGACCTTGCTGCTATCGGTACTTGTGAAACGATACATGCTGCCAATCGCGGGGAGAATATAGCCATAATCTTTATAAATAATGCGATATACGGAATGACCGGCGGACAGATGGCCCCGACTACATTGCTTGGAATGAAGACGGCTACTACGCCTTACGGCAGACGCGTCGACTTGAACGGTCATCCTCTTGTCATGGCACCGTTGATGGCTCAGCTTGACGGAACATGCTATGTAACACGCCAGAGTGTACACACACCCGGAGCAGTGCGCAAAGCTAAGGCTGCGATTCGCAAAGCATTTGAGAACAGTATGGCAGGTAAAGGAACTTCGATGGTGGAAATTGTGAGTACATGTAACTCAGGCTGGAAACTCACTCCGGCTCAAGCTAATGAGTGGATGGTGGAAAACATGTTCAAGAAGTATCCTCTTGGTGACTTAAAAAACGAATAATATCTCTTGTAGTATATGAAAGATGAGATTATAATAGCCGGTTTTGGCGGTCAAGGTGTGTTGTCGATGGGCAAAATACTTGCTTATTCAGGACTGATGGAAAACAAGGAAGTGACTTGGTTGCCTTCTTACGGACCTGAACAGCGCGGTGGTACAGCCAATGTGACGGTGATTCTAAGTGATGAACGCATCAGCTCTCCCATATTGGATAGCTACGATGTAGCGGTGGTTCTCAATCAGCAGAGCCTTGATAAGTTTGAACCGAAGGTAAAACCCGGAGGTGTGCTTATCTATGACAGTTACGGTATAAACCGTATACCGATACGTACCGATATTACCGTGTACAAGGTAGATGCAATGGATGCTACTTTTGAGATGCTGAACACGAAGGCGTTCAATATGCTTGTGCTTGGCGCACTATTGAAAGTGAGACCTATGGTGACGGTGGAAAGTGTACTTAAAGGACTTAAAAAGACATTGCCTGAACGTCATCACAATTTGTTGCCTATGAATGAGGAGGCGTTGCGCCGAGGCATGGAACTTGTGAATAGTTAGGAATAGTACTTTATCGATTATAGACATACACGTCCGGCAGTTGTAAGATTGCCGGGCGTTTTTTATTGCAAAGGTAGATGAAACAACAAAGCCTTGCGCTCGGGAGGAGAACAAGGCTTTATTGCGGCGTATATGAGTTTTGTGTTAGTAGGGATCAGATAGTCTTTTCTACGTCCCACACAAATGCGCGTAATCCGAGTTTCGGAGTAGCGACGTCCATTTCATGCAGTTTTTCAAGAACAGTGTCTACGCGGCTGTCTTCCACAAAAGTAATGATAGAGGATGCCAAAGAAGGCCAAGCATGGCTGCCGTAGTGCGGTTCGCCTGTCTTTGTACCTCTTCCCAACACTTGTTCCCATTGTGTGAATCCGCGACAATTGCTGCGTTCAAGCATTTCTACAATACGTTCTGTGTAAGCTTGGTCGAATGCAATAAATATAGCTTTCATAAATCTGTTACTTTTTTAAGCGTTTAACTTCTTGCCGAACTTACGGCGTTGACGTCTCACTCCAACACCTGCAAATACGCAGTACATCGCAGGAACGAATAATAGTGTGACTAAGGTAGAGAACGTAAGACCACCGATAACGGCGATACCCATAGGTCTCCACATTTCAGCACCTTCACCATTGCTTATTGCCATAGGCACCATACCGAGGATGGTGGTAAGTGCAGTCATCACAATAGGGCGGAGACGAGATTTACCTCCAAGTACCACTGCAGAACGGATACTCATTCCGCGCTCGCGGTTAAGCTGGATATAGTCAATAAGCACAATACCGTTCTTAACTACGATACCGATAAGCATGATAGCACCAATCATTGACATGATATTCAGGTTAGTTCCTGTCATCCAAAGGATAAGCACGATACCTGTAAATGCAAACGGTATGGATGTCATGATAATACCCGGATATGCGTATGATTCAAATTGCGCTGCCATCACGATGTAAACCAAGATGATGATAAGGATTGCAAGCAAACCCAAATCGGAGAATGAGTCTTGTTGATCTTCAAATGAGCCTGAAAGCTCTATGTCGATACCCAATGGGATGTCGAGAGCGTCAAGTTTAGGCTGGACATCGGCAATAATCTCACTCATCGCCAATTCTCCGTTAACAACGCCTTGTACCGTGATGATACGTTGACGGTCTTTGCGCTCGATTGTAGGAGGATTTGAACGCTCTACGACCTTACCCAAGTCGCGTATGCGAATACCTTCTCCCTTTGCGTTGTAAACAAGAATATTTTCGATGTCGCTTATCGAGGTGCGGTGTTCCGGTGCATACATCACCTTGATGTCATACTCTTCACCGTCTTCGCGGTAATAAGATGCCGTACTACCGTTGATGCGGTTACGCAGATAGGTGGCAGCGGTAGACAAGTTCAATCCGTATAAAGCCAGTTTCTCTCGGTCGAAGTCAACCTGATATTCCGGTTGATAGTCGGAACGACTGATAGTGATGTCGGCGATACCCTTGGTGTTTTGAAGGATACGTTTTACCTGTTGTGCAACGCTGTCGGTCTCGGTAAAGTCATAACCATAGATTTCATAGTCAAGAGTAGATTGTCCGCTCATGCCGTTTCCGCGTGAACCACCCACGTTTACTTGAGTTTTAACCAATTCAGGATAGTGCGCCAAGTCATCACGCATCATGTTGGTGATTTCTATGATACCGCGGTCACGCTCAGTCACTGAAACCAAGTTTATGTTCATTGAGATAATGTGCGAACCGTTGTCTTGCATCGAAGCAAAAGTATTGTCGCTGCTCGCTTGTCCCACGGTGTAATTCAATACCTTTATTTCGGGGTATTTGTTTCTCCATTCATCATGTATTTTCTTTGCTATATCCTGTGCAATTTCAGTGCGTGTACCTATAGGCAGCTCGAGGGTTGCGCCGATACGACCGTTGTCGCTGGTAGGAATAAATTCACTACCGATGAATTTCATCAAGAAACAAGAACCGATAAAAATAAGTGTACAAATTACTATTGATTTTCTTTTGTGCGTTACAACGGTATTAAGCAACTTAGCGTAGCCATCGTCAATCTTGTCAAGACCGCTTTCAATATACTTGAAGAAGAATTGTTGGAACTTGCCTTTCGTAGGGTTAAGTTTAAGCATTTGGCTGCAAAGCATAGGAGTAAGAGTCAATGCACATATAGTAGATATTATCATCATAATACATACCATCCAACCCAATTGCTTGAACAATACACCTGACATACCGGTAACAAGGGTAAGCGGGAAGAACACGGCGATAAGTGTCAATGTTGATGCGATAACAGATATTGCCACTTCGTTTGTACCGTGAACCGCAGCTTGTTTCGGAGCAGAACCACGTTCTATGTGTGTGGTGACGTTTTCGAGTACCACAATGGCATCGTCCACCACCATACCGATAGAGATGGAAAGTGCTGATAGAGAAATAATGTTAAGGGTTTCGCCTGTCGCATACAAATAGATGAATGATGCTATCAATGAGATAGGGATGGTAATGGCGATAATGATAGTAGCGCGCCAACGTCCAAGGAAACCGAATACCACGATAACGACGAACAGCAATGCATATAGCACGGTCTCTGTCAATGATGCGATAGTGTTTCGAATGTTATCTGAAGTATCCACGATAATACCGAGTTTGACGTCACTCGGAAGTCGCTTTTGCAATTCGGGAATCTGTTCCATTACTTTGTTGGAAATTTCAACAGAGTTGGCTCCTGATTGCTTTTGGACGATAATCATAGCTCCTTTATGTCCATTGTTATATGCCTGCTGGGCGCGTTCTTCAAGAGAGTCATCGATGGTTGCTACGTCTTTCAGGTAAACGATACTTCCGTTCTTTGCACTTACAACGATGTTTTCCATTTGTTTGGCATCGCTGAATTCACCTTCAACACGTAGAGCATAAGTATCGCTACCTATATCGAAGTTACCGCCCGGAATATTACGGTTTTCAGCTCCGATAAGGCTTGATATTGTTTCGATTGAAAGGTTGTAGGCTTCCAATTTGATAGGATCTACGTAAACGTGGATTTCTCGCTTGGGCGCACCTGTGATAGATACAGAACCTACACCATCGACACGTGCAAGCGGATTGGCAACGTTCTCGTCAAGAATCTTGTAAAGACCCGGCATACTTTCTTCTGCCTGTACCGAAAGGAGCATGATAGGAATCATGTCGGTACTGAACTTGAAGATGATAGGGTTCTCTGCGTCATCGGGCAGATAACTCTTTATCATGTCGAGCTTGTCGCGTGTATAGTTGGTAAGCACATCTATGTCATATCCATATTCAAACTCAAGTGTGATAATAGATATGTTCTCTTTTGAGTCGGATGTGATGTGTTTCAAGTGTTCCACAGAGTTCAAAGTGTTCTCTAATGGACGTGTTACGTTCTGTTCAATATCCTCGGCACTTGCTCCTTCATAGGTTGTCATCACCATGATTGTATTGGTGTCGATGTCAGGAAAAAGGTCGATAGGCAGTTTTGCCAAGGAGAAAAGTCCGATGATAAGCACTGCCACGAAACAGAGCGTAGTCATTACCGGACGTTTTACTGCACCTGAATATAAACTCATATTATATAGTCTTTTTTAAGGTTATACTTATTTTATTGTATCCTGAGCGGCTTTGGTTGTTTCTGTACCTGCGAGTTGTACGCTCATGCCATCTCCTAAGCGGTTTTGACCGGAAACTACAACTTCAACGTTGTTCTCAAGACCTGAAAGCAACTCATAACGGTTGTCGAGACGTTGTCCCAATTTTACTTCGTGGTAAGCCACTTTGCCATCTTTGTATGTATAAACGTAGCGTACACCTGAACCGGTCTGCTTAACGATAGCGCGGTCGGGTACAACCACGTGCTTTGATGTTCCGTAATTAATATCGACGCGGGCAAACATACCGGAGTGGATGCGTCCGTCAGCATTAGGTACGGTGATTTCCACTTGGAATGTACGTGTTGCGGCATCGATGGTGGGATGAATCAAGTAAACGGTTCCGGTGAAAACTTCATCGCCGTATGTGTCGAGCTTAACATCCACTTTCATGCCTTTCTTGACTTTCGGGAACTCGCTTTCACTCACGTTTATAAGAATCTTTACAGGACGCATATTTTCGATTGTAAGAATAGGAAGTGCGCCTGTCATATCGCCGTTTTCATAATTGCGTGCGGTAACAACACCTGAAATAGGGCTTGTAAGCACCATGTTTTCTTTCAAGTTCTGCAAGCTGCGTTTTGATGCATCAAGTTCGGTCTTGATTTGGTCTACGGCCTGTTGTGTGCCTCCGCCTATTTCATAAAGTTCCTTTGCGCGGTTGTATTCGCGCTCTTGGTTGGCGATGCGAACTTCAAGTTGCTCAACATTTACGTTGTCGAGTATGACGAGAGTTTGTCCTGCTGTAACGTTGTCTCCTACATCAACTTTGATTTCCTTGATACGGTTTGCCATGTTGGCAGTGATGTTATTGCTCTTGAAAGGCTCTACTGTAGCTGTGTATGAGATGATTTGCGGCACATCTTCAATGAAAACCTTCTCTGTTTTTACGATAGGCAGTTGTTCCTCAACAGCTGCTTGCTTTTCGCTGCTTGTGCAAGCTCCCAAAACGAGAGAGAATGCGGCAACACTTAAAAGTTGTGATTTGATTGTCATAATGTTATATGTGTTTTTTTATTATTATCAATTGTTGTTGGTTGTTTTGTACCGGTCAATATCGGTATTGCCGAGTACGTATGACAGATTGCTTTGTGCTACAAGGTAATTGTAGATTGACTGATAATAAGCTAATCTTGCAGCCATAAGCGAATTTTCGCTGTCTCGCAAGTCAAGATAGGAAGCTGCACCTATGCGGAAACTTTTCTCCATGATTTGATTTGCTTTTACAGCTTGGTCTACACCGGCTTTATTGGTTTCGATTTGGCTTACGCTCTTCTGGATGTTGTCATATTGAGCTTGTACTTGCAATTTCAAAGAGTTTTCCAAGTTTTCTCGTTGCCAAGTCATTTCGCGGTATGAAATTTCGGCTTGTTTCTGTTTGCTGTAACGGCGACCGCCTTGGAAAAGAGGTATCGATAGAGATACTCCTACGGTCGAATATGGATTCCATGTGAGGTTTTTAAACGGTGTGCCGTTGTTCAATGAAGTCCAATTGTAGTTTGCAGATAGGGCAAGGGTGGGGAACCATGCTGCTTTCTGCACATCAAGAGCTTGTTTCAAAGCCTCTGTTTGCAATTCAAGAGTGCGTAACGAACTGTTGTTCTCTATTGACGCATTGGTGTTGAGAACTGTTTCGTACATGCTCTTTTGATAATCGGACAGATTACCCGATACCTTTATATTATAAGACATATCCATGCCCATAAGCAGTTTCAACTGTAACTTTGCCTGACGTATGGTATTTTCCATGTCAAGAATTGATGGTTCGATATTCTTCACCTGAACTTCGGCGCGAAGCACATCATATTCCGATGCCGTTCCGTTCTCAAACTTTTTCTTGTATATGTCGGCATTTAGTTTGGCTGTTTCCCTGTTTTCAATAAGAACGTTCAACGCATCCTGAGCATAAAGCAATCCGTAGTAGGCATTGTTTACTTGATTCACCAATGAAAGGCGTGATTCGCGGGCTTTTTCTACATTTTGCTTGATTTGATTGTTGCTGAGTTTAAGCGACTGCCATAGTTGAACTGAAATGATGGGCAGTGAAGCGGAGAATCCCACGCTGTAGCTGTTGTCGCTACCTATTTTGAAACTCTGTCCGTTCATTGCCATAGTCTGTTTCTGTAGAGTACGGCTGTACTGTCCTCCAAAAGAAATGTCGGGCAATAGTTGTCCTATAGTTTCTTTCTTGGAATAGTCGACACGTTCAATCTCCATGTCGGCAACCTTGATAGTCGGGTTCTCGCTGAGTGCAATTCGCAAGCACTCGTCAAGAGTTAGGCTGATAGTGTCGCCGTTTTGAGTCTGTTGAGCATTCATGCTCACAATCCCTAACGACATCATAGTTGCTATCATGCACTGTTTTAGGTTAATTTTCATCTTGTGTTAATTTGTTTATTTGTTTTTATATATTGTTTTCTTTCAAAAAGTTGTCAATTACTTCAAGTCCTTTCTGTGTTGCCAATCCCCGCAGGAAAATGACAAAAGCCGTGTCTATCATTTTTTTTACGGCGAGCAATTTACTGCTTACGCCTAATTCTTTCATTATGCTAACTGATTGTACCATGAATACTTCGGCGGCAAGGTTGAGGTCTATGTCGCTTCGGAACATTCCTTCGCTGATGCCTTTAGAGAGGAAAGTTCCGAATTCTTGCGCCCGCTCGCGATGCATGTCCCGGCATTTCTTTTCCAAGTCGGGATAAAGCCTATGCAGGTCTTTGAAGAATACGCTCGATGTTTCTGTGAGGGTGATTCTCATGTGCCTGTATATGTGCAACAACGCATCAAGTGTGCTTGGCGACTCGCTGATGAGGTTTATTGCCTCATTCTGTTTACGTTGTCGGTCAAACAGGATGCAGTACCACACCAAAGTGCGCTTATCCGGAATCTGCTCATACAGTGTACGCTTGGAGATATGGCATTCCTTGGCTATATCATCCATCGTTACCGATGATATACCGTATTTGTCCATAAGTACGCTTGCTCTTTCTAATATTGTGTCTGTTAAGTTTGATGCCATATTTATATATATTCCAACTTGCAAAGTTAATGAGAAAACCATGGAAACTCCTAAAGTTTTCATGGTTTTGTTGGTGAAAATGACGGTTAAATAATTATAAATTTCCAAAGGCTGCCGAATTTTATAGAAACGGGTAACCGATATTTTGTTGTCGTAGAAAAAATGATAAATTTGCATATCGTAATTGTTGAAAAATTAATGAGTATGTACACTTACGTAAAACAGATATTGTTATATGTTTTTGTGGGATTGGTATGCCCTGTTGCATCAGGGCGGCAAAATATGTTTCCGATGATTGATATGCCGGGGATTCTTTCATCATCGGTAGACAGTGTTAATTATCTTGCGATTCATTACTGGGACAGGTTTGATTTCAACGACAATATACTTGTGGGGAACACAGATGTTACGGAGCAGGGATTTACTGATTTCTTAGGTATAATGCCGTACGTTACAATGCAGGAAGAGGCATTTGGAAATATGTATGACAGAGCTGCTGCAAATAAAAAAATGTTGGACTATTTTATTGGGTTAGGTGAAAAATATCTTTATGAATATAATTCGTCTTTATATGATGAAGAACTATATATATTGGTTCTGAATAAGTTGTTATGTATGCCTGAAGTGGAAAAGGCTGTTAAGGAGCGTTTACGTTACAAGTTGGATACAGTCATGAAAAATCGTATAGGGAATAAAGCAACTGACTTTGCATTTGAGTATAAGGATGGAAAGACCGGCACGTTATATTCTGTGGAAGCCGAGTATCTGCTTGTCTTTTTCAATGATCCGGCTTGTGAAACGTGCAAGTTTTTGAAACAAGAATTATCGGCGTCTTCATTGATAAATGATATGTTGGATAGCGGCAGTCTCAAGCTGCTTGCTGTATGCGTTGAAGGTGGTATTGATGAATGGAAAGGGCAAAAATTGCCCGATGTATGGATTGATGTGTGTGATACCTCAATGACTGTTACCGATAATGAATTATATTATCTGCCATCATTGCCCGTATTGTATCTGCTTGATGGTCGTCATAATGTTTTGTTGAAGAACGCTACGCTTAAAGGTGTCGAGGATTATTTTTATCGTGAATAACAACTTGAATAGAGCATGAGACTTTTGGTGTCAATGGGAAAAATAGAATACAAATAAGAAAAACGGGACAAACTTTTATTACGGAAAAATTTCTTTAATTCGATACAAATGGACTAATTTTGCAACTTCAAAACAGGAAAGCAATGAAGTCGTCAGGAATTACTCATCTCGGAATTGTTGCCGGGGTGGGACAAAATGGTTCTATTACGGTAAAATTGGCTCGTAATCAGTGTGATGGTTGCAAGTTGGGCGAATTATGCGGTATTTCGGCTGAAGATACAGTTGAAATAAAAGAACCTGAAGAATTGTTTTATGTAGGGGAACAGGTAGAAGTAGAAGAAATGGAAAATCTTGAAGTTAAAGCCATATTTATATGTTTGGTTATACCCTGCTTGTTGCTGCTGACTGTCGTGATATTCTTTACGCACTTTATTCAGGCTGTTTACGGGTGTATGATCGGTATTCTTGCGCTTGCTGCATATTATGGAATATATTATTTGCTGCTTGGGGATAAAAAAGATAAAAAGGTACTTTTTAAGGTGAAAAAGATTTAAGTAAATGGAATTGGTAGTTTTATCTGTGGCAATTCTTGGCGGACTCGGTATTGCGAGTGCTGTGATATTATTTATTACCGCAAAGCGATTCAGCATAAAAGAAAATCCTAAAATTGCTGAGATCGAGGAATTATTGCCCGGTGCTAATTGTGGCGGTTGCGGTAGGAACGGATGCCATGACTTTGCCGTAGCTTGCGCCGAAGCAAAAACGCTTGACGGTTTGCATTGTCCGTCCTGTAAAGAAGAAACAATGGCGAAAATTGCTGAAATCACAGGACTTGCCAAAGCCGTATCGGTAAAGCCTAAGGTTGCGGTTTTACATTGCAATGGAACGTGTGATAATCGTCCGAGAAAATCCTATTACGACGGACCTATGTCATGCCATATAGAAAACTCATTGTATCTTGGAGCAAGAGGTTGTGCATACGGATGTCTCGGTTGCGGTGATTGTGTCGATACGTGCCGATTTGGTGCGCTGGTAATAAACACCAGAACCGGAATTGTGGAAATAGATACCGAGAAATGTGTGGGTTGTGGCGCATGTGTCGGTGCATGTCCCCGTCACTTAATTGAATTGCGGAATAAAGGTCTCAAAGGAATGAGAGTGTATGTAGCATGTGCAAATAGAGATAAGGGTGCTCTCGCCATGAAAGAGTGCAGGGTCTCATGTATAGGATGCGGCAAGTGCGTTAAAGTGTGTACTCATGATGCTATCGTTGTCGGAGATAACCTTGCGGCAATAGATTTTGAAAAATGTAAACTTTGTAAAAAGTGCGTGGCTGTGTGTCCACGCAACTCTATTGTTGCCGTGAATTTTCCTATACAAAAAACTATAATGGCGGAAGGTAAAATACGTGAGGAGGTGAATTATGTTGAAAACATTTAATAAAGGCGGAATACATATACCGGAATATAAGTTTACAGCGGGAAATCCCATAGTGGAGTTGCCTGCACCCCGTGAGGCTGTGGTTACATTCTCGCAGCATATAGGTGCTATTGCTGTGTGTTGTGTAAAGCCGGGGGAGCATGTTGAGCGCGGACAACTTATTGCGAAAGCTAATGGTGTTGTGAGTGCCAATGTGCATACACCGATAAGTGGAACGGTTAAAAGTATAGGCAAGTGGAAAACGGCTTTCGGGTATCCGTGCGATACCGTAACTATAGTGGCGAGTGATGAAGATGCAGCTTATGATGCGATTTCTATTCCCACTGCCAGAACCGATGAAGAAGTAGCTGCGCTTACTGCCGAAGATATAAAGTCGATAGTAGCAGATGCCGGTGTAGTAGGGCTTGGAGGGGCAGCTTTCCCCACGAAAGTAAAACTTACGCCGCCTTCGGGTAGTAATCCGGAATTGTTAATATTGAATGGTGCCGAGTGTGAGCCGTTTCTTACCAATGATCATGCGCTCATGGTTTCGTGTGCCGATGAAATAATAGAGGGCGCAGGTTACATAATGCGTGCTACCGGTGTAAAGCGTGCTGTTATTGGAATTGAAAATAATAAACCTGATGCTGTATCCTGCATAAAAGACAGACTGAAAGGAAATCCTGCAATCTCGGTAGTGGCATTGGAAACAAAGTATCCGCAAGGTGGTGAAAAACAACTGATAAAAGCGATTATAGGGCGTGAAGTACCAAATGGCAACTTACCGGTGTCGGTGGGTGTGATAGTGCAGAATGTGGGAACGGCTTATGCTATTTACCGTGCTGTAAGGTTGCGTGAACCATTGATAAGTCGCATTATGACTGTGAGTGGGAAAAATGTTAAAAATCCCGGTAATTTCAGAGTATTCTTAGGTACTCCGTTGAAAACCGTGATAGATGCTGCCGGTGGAATACCTGAAAATACAGGTAAAATAATAGTAGGAGGTCCTATGATGGGGCGTGCGTTGGTGAGTGTCGATGCTCCTACCATAAAAGGCGTATCGGGAATTGTTATAGTACCGGAAGAAGAGTCGCGCCGTATGTCGGAAGAACCCTGTATAAGGTGTGGCGCATGTGTAGAGGTTTGCCCGATGGGGTTAGAGCCTTATTTGCTTATGCCGCTTACTGAAAACGGAGAATGGGACTTGCTTAACAGGCATGGAGTGAAGAATTGTATAGAATGCGGTTGTTGTGCTTATTCCTGCCCGTCAAGCCGTCCTTTGCTCGATTTTATAAGGCTTGGCAAATTTAAAGTGAACGAAGCTGTCCGGAGAAAAAATAATCAGAATTAATGTTATGGATGATAAAAGACTTATAGTGTCAGGCTCTCCTCACATGCACACAAAAGATACGGTGAAAGGTAAGATGTGGGGTGTAGTAGTAGCTCTTTTGCCTGCTGTTATATTTTCGGTGTACGCTTTCGGCTTGGGTGCTTTGGTTGTGATTTTTACTTCAGTGCTTGGCTGTGTTATGATAGAGTATTTGATACAGAGATACCTTGTGGGAGGCAAACTTACCGTTACAAACGGTTCTGCGGTGATTACCGGTCTGCTTCTTGCAATGAATCTGCCAAGCAATCTGCCTATATGGATAATACTGATAGGGTGCTTGGTTGCTATAGGGTTGGGCAAATATGCTTTCGGAGGTCTTGGGCAGAATATATTCAATCCTGCTATTTTAGGACGAGTGTTTCTGCTGATTTCGTTTCCGCAACAGATGACAACTTGGCCTGTTCCTTTTGTTAGTCGGGGCAGTTATCTTGATGCTGCGACCGGAGCTACTGTGTTGGGACGGATGAAGATGAATGAGCTTATGCCGGAAAATGTGGATTTAATGGGTTCTTTTATCGGACAGATGGGCGGAAGTCTCGGAGAAGTAAGTGCTGTGGCATTGCTGTTGGGTGGATTGTTCCTGATTGTGCGTCGCATTATTACATGGCATATCCCGTTATCGATAATGATTACGGTGTCGGTCTTCTCATGGCTGGCGGGAATAAATCCCTTAGTGTCGCTATTGAGTGGAGGTGTTTTGTTAGGCTCAATTTTCATGGCTACCGATTATGTTACATCTCCAATGACGCGAAACGGTATGATACTATATGGTGTGATGATCGGTGTGATAACAATGGTAATACGTCTGTGGGGAGCTTATCCTGAAGGAGTATCGTTTTCAATATTGATAATGAACGGATTCACGCCGCTGATAAATGTTTATATGCGTCCCAAACGTTTTGGTGAAAGGAGGGGAAAATAAAGTATGGAGAAAATAAATTCTTCAATGAAGAATATGGTATTGTCCTTAGGTTTGATAACGATAGCAGCATCGTTGATACTTGGAAGTGTATATGCAATAACAGCTGATAAGATAGCCAAAGCCGAAGTGAAGGCTCAAGTAGATGCAATAAAGGAAGTTGCTCCTGACTTTGACAATAATCCGTTGGAAGAAAAATATGTATATATTTCTGAACCAGATAAGAAAACCGGTGCAGATATTATTGTGTACCCTGCCAAGAATGGAGGAAAACTTGTGGGTGCAGCTGTGAAAAGCTTTTCGATGGACGGTTTCAGCGGAGAAATAACGGTAATGTATGGTTTTGATGCCGAAGGAAAAATAAATGATTATAAGGTGCTAAAACATGCCGAAACTGCCGGTTTAGGTTCTAAAATGCAGGAATGGTTTCGTATGAAAAATGGTGACAGGTGTATCTTGGGCTTAAATCCGGTTACGCATAAAATGCGTGTCAAGAAAGATGGTGGTAACGTGGATGCTATTACTGCGGCAACAATATCGTCGCGTGCATTTCTTGACGCATTGGATAAAGCTTACAAGGCATATATGGAGTTTAAAGAGAATGAGGAAGGGATATGTTATGAATAAATTGAAATTCATTATAGAATCGGCAGTAAAGAATAATCCTACGTTTGTTTTATTGCTTGGGATGTGTCCAACGTTGGGGACTACAAATTCTGCTGTTAACGGCATGAGTATGGGACTTGCCACGATGGGAGTGCTTATATGTTCCAATACGGTGATTTCACTATTGCGCAATGTGATTCCTGACAAGGTACGTATACCGGCGTTCATTGTAGTAATAGCTTCATTTGTTTCAGTGCTACAGATGATTATGCAGGCATATATGCCGGCTTTATATGAAACGTTGGGTATCTTTATACCTCTCATTGTGGTAAATTGTATTTTGTTAGGGCGTGCCGAGGCTTTTGCATCAAAAAATAATGTGACAGATTCGTTTTGTGATGGTGTAGGAGTAGGCTTGGGATTTACAGTCTCGCTTACTTTGCTTGGTGCTGTGAGGGAATTTCTCGGAACCGGACGTATTTTTAATATGGAGGTCTATGGAGAAGAGTATGGAAGTTTGGTATTTGTTTTGGCTCCCGGTGCATTTATTGCTCTTGGTCTGCTTATTGCATTTGTAAACAATATAAAATCACATAGTTGAAGGAGGATATAAAATGCTGGCTTATATATCAATCATAATAACTGCTATTTTTGTAAATAATATTGTATTTGCGCAATTTCTGGGTATTTGTCCTTTTCTGGGCGTTTCCAAACGAATAAGCTCTGCTGCCGGTATGGGAATGGCGGTAACTTTTGTAATGGCTGTAGCCACAGTAGTTACGTATATGTTGCAAGAGTATGTATTAGTGCCGTTAGGTATAACCTTTTTGCAAACGATAGCATTTATTCTCGTTATTGCGGCCCTTGTTCAAGTGCTGGAAATAGTTATAAAGAAAGCCATGCCTGTACTTTATCAGGCATTAGGAGTATTCTTGCCGTTGATTACCACCAATTGTGCAGTGCTTGGTGTAGCTATATTGGTAATACAGAAAGAAATGACGCTTATTGAGTCATTGGTTTATGCTGTTTCTACTGCTTTGGGTTTTACGCTTGCTCTTGTGGTGTTCGCCGGAATAAGGGAGCAGCTGGCGTTGGCAAAAGTACCGAAACCATTGCAAGGAACACCGATTGCATTAATAACTGCCGGAATTTTGGCTATGGCGTTCATGGGATTTGCCGGAATTAAAATAGGCTGAAAAGTTGTGTCTATAGCCGTGGAGAAACTCCTTTGAAAATCATCAGGTTTTAGGTTCGTTTGTGTAGATACTGAAAAAATGAGTACCTTTGCACTCGTTTTTTTATAAATATGGGAGTAACACCAACATATAAACAAAGAATAACAGCTCTTTTTCTCACGATTCTGTTTATCGGGTATGTGGGAAATACGTTCTTCTTTGTTCATGAACATAATGTTGGTGATATAAAAATAGTTCATTCCCACCCTTATACTTCATCTCATAATCACACAGCCAATTCAATAGCGATATTTTCTGTGCTAAGCCATATTGCGGTTATAGATGATATTGTTGTTGAAAGTATTTGTCCCGATGAGCGTTTGTTGTGCATATTGGAACAAAAGCAGGAGTTATTTCGTGATTATGAGGGTATTTATACTTTATCGCTTCGCGCTCCTCCGATTTTATAGAATGATAAAGAAAGTGTCTTAAAAACTGTTTTGAATTTTCTTAGAATCTGTTTAAAATTTTCTTGAAATTTTTATTACACTTCTACTTGGGGCAAGTTTCGGATTCTTTAAGGCTCTTTTGGCTGTCTTTTTCATCAAATCGCTTGGAAATAGCACGCTATTACCTGCGCAATTTGATAAAAAATCTATTCCAAAATATTCCTTAAAATAATCTCGAAATAAAATTTAAACAGATTCTTAAAATAAATGGCTTGATTTAAAACCATTATTGAAATATCCTTATAGAGAGGGATATGGAAAGGTTTTTTTACCATTTTTTTGTATTGTCGTAAATTCTATCCATGTATAATTTTGCGGTGGAATTTAGCCGGCAAATTATTAAATAAAATCAAAAATTATAATGAGAAATTTATTTTACGCTCTTATTCTGTCGCTTATTGCGGCACAAATGTCTTTTGCGCAAGCTACACTTACAGATGCAAATATCATGGGTCACGTTATCGATAAAGGAAATGGTGAGCATATTCCCTATGTGACGATACGCCTTGTAGGCACGTCTTATGGAACAAATACCGATGCTACAGGGCATTATTTCTTGAAGAATATACCGGACGGAAAATATGAAATAGAGGCTACTTGCATAGGTTATGTATCGCAGAAATATAATGTGACTGTAAAAGGAAGGAAAACAGTAGAAGTTAATTTTGACCTGAGAGAAGATGTCATGATGCTTGAGCAGGTGGTTGTGACAGGCAATAAAGGAGAAGTGAAACGTCGCAACAGTTCTACTTTGGTGAATGTGCTTAATTCCAAGACTTTTGATCTTGTGAGTGCATGCAGCCTTGCCGACGGGTTGAATTATCAGCCCGGAGTGCGCGTGGAAAACAATTGTCAGAATTGCGGTTTTACGCAGGTGCGTATCAACGGTCTTGACGGTCATTATTCGCAGATTCTTATGAACTCACGCCCGGTGTTCTCTGCACTTGCCGGAGTATATGGACTTGAACAGATACCGGCTAACATGATAGATCGTGTTGAAGTGATGCGCGGAGGCGGATCGGCGTTGTTCGGCTCATCGTCCATAGGTGGCACTATAAATATAATTACCAAGGATCCGATAATAAACTATGCCGAGGTGGCAAATACCACTACGTTTATAGGTATGGAGAATGCGATTGATAATAATACCACAGTGAATGCCTCTGTTACATCCGATAATCATAAGTTGGGACTGATGATATACGGGCAGAACCGTGATAGAGCAAGTTACGACCATGATGGAGACGGATATACCGAAATAGGTGAGATAAAATCTAAAACTATAGGTGCGCGTGCTTTCATGCGCCCGAGCGACAACACTCGTCTTACGTTGGAATATCGCGCTACCGAGGAATATCGTCGTGGGGGAAACCTGCTTGATAAGCCTGCTCATGAGGCGGATATAACAGAACAAACCGACCATCAAATACATGGTGGAGACATTAATTTCAATTATTGGAGCGATGATGAAAGGACTAAATGGAATCTTTATGCATCACTTCAAGATACTAAGCGTGACAGTTACTATGGTAGCGGAAAAGACCCGAACGCCTATGGTAATACTCATGACCTCGTGGTAGTGGGAGGTGCTCAGTTTACTCGTGCTATAAACAAATTGTGGTTTATGCCTGCTGAGTTTATGATAGGAGCGGAATATAATCATAATTATTTGCATGATGTTACGTTGGGTTATAACCATAATCATTTACAGAAAGTGAATATTTACAGCGGATTTGTGCAGAATGAATGGCGTAATGATATGTGGGGATTCTTGGTAGGTGCTCGTATCGACAAGCATTCTCTTGTGGATAATGTCATTGTATCGCCGCGTGCCAATATACGATTTAATCCTTCGAAAAAAGTTAATTTCCGTCTGTCTTATTCTACCGGATTCCGTGCTCCGCAAGCTTTTGATGAGGATTTTCATATAGCTGTAGTAGGAGGAGAACGTGTAGTTACAGTTCTTGCCGATGACTTGAAAGAGGAAAGCTCTAATAGTTTCAGTCTTTCAGGAGATTTCTATTTCAATATAGGTGAGATACAGACCAATCTTCTTGTGGAGGGCTTTTATACTACATTGGATGATGTGTTCGCTCTGCATACCATAGGGCAGGATACGGCAGGTAATGATGTGCTGGAAAGGTATAATGGGTCGGGTGCTACGGTATTTGGAGGTAATATGGAATTGCGCATGGTTTTTTCTTCCCAATTCTCTATTCAAGGCGGTGTAACCATTCAACGAAGTCGATACAAGCAACCGGAGCAGTGGAGTGACAATGAGGATGTTCCTACGACTAAGGATATGTTCCGTACACCTGATGTATATGGATATTTTACTTTGAACTATAATCCGATAAAACCATTGTCGCTTGGTCTTACCGGGACATTTACAGGACCTATGTGGATGCAACATTTTGAGGGTTCAGGGACTGATGTCGATGTGGCTGAGCGTACCAAAAGTTTTGCGGATATAGGTTTTAAGGCAGCATACGATTTTAAATTGTTTAATTTCTCTACTTTGCAGATAAATGCAGGAGTACATAACATTTTCAATTCATTCCAAGAGGATTTTGATAAGGGTGAATTGCGCGATTCCGGTTATATGTATGGACCGATGATGCCCCGAAGTGTCTATGTAGGATTGAAATTATCGTTGTAAAAAGTATATAGTAAATAACTTTGTTTATAATGGAGCTGTGTGCATTTAATCATTATGCACATGGCTCTTTTTGTTGCTTTAAAGTTGTGAATCAGCCTTTAAAGTTGTGAATTATGAAAAATTATGTTTCTCATGCTCCTGCATGTAATGAAAATCGCTATCTTTGTAAATTAATAAAACAATTGATACAACTGTGGGACAATTGGCTTTTTTAAGAATGTTTTTAATTGAGACTATTCCAAGTGATGTAAATGATAATATTTTTTACGTTTACTGGTTTGAGTAAGGTGTATTTTGTGGCTGACTTAATGAAATTAAGTTGATTTTGATAATGAGGAAGTTTTTACGATATGTGATATTGGCGGTAGCTGTGATATTTATTTTCGGTTCCGCAATGGCGAAAGACAGCGTAGTAGTGGCTCCATCTTATGCATGGACTATATCACAGCCGCTCGGGCAACGTTATGATGCTACTATAGATACTTTGCAGGATAATTATGCTCAGAGGTTTGTCCCGACAAATCAAAGTATCGCTTATGCAACGACAGGAAATTATGGAGGTCCCGGGCAAACGCAGATTTTCTTCGAACGTGAACATGTGAGCGAATTTTTCTTTGAGGATGCGCTGCACACGTGGGTAAAGGGATTGAGTAATCAGAAATTCTATAATACCCGTATTCCTATGACTTTGCTTTCATATAGCACAGGAGGAACTAAATATAACAATCAGGATCGATTGACCGGAATATTTTCGGGCAACACAAACAGAAGACTGCAAATCGGGGCTATGATTGATTATATTTATTCAAAGGGCAACTATGAATATCAGGCTGCAAAGAACCTTATGTGGGGATTTAACGGCTCATATACGGGTGATCGGTATGAATTGCAAGCATACTATAACAATTTTAATTCTTTGAATAAGGAAAGCGGTGGTATTGAGGATGATAGATATATAACCGACCCCGCCGAGGTTCAAGGAGGGGATTCTAAAGTGGATACAAAAACTATCCCTACATTACTTAATAGCGCACATTCGAGAGTGGTAGGGCATGACTTGTTTTTGAATCACCGTTATAAGGTGGGATATTATCGCACGTGGAAAGACAGTATTAACGATACTATTGAACACAAGGAATATATTCCGGTAACAAGTTTTATCTGGACGATGAACTATAAAACGAATATGCACAGGTTCATCGATGGTAATACAACCGAAGATCGCACATATTTTGAGAATTGTTATTTGTCGCTTAACGGAACTGATGAACGCACTGAATACAGTCGTTTCTCGAACACATTGGGCGTATCACTCTTGGAGGGGTTCAATAAATATTCTAAATTCGGACTGTCGGCATACGCTACTTATGAGATAAGGAAATATAAACAGGTGGTGGATACTATGCTGTATGTTGCCGATAGGAACGAGAGCCTTACACCTGTTCCTGATTTTATCATACCTCGTAAAGAAACTGAGAATGTGGCGTGGGTAGGCGGTCAACTGACAAAACAGCGAGGCAGCATACTTACATACAATGCCGATGCGCGTTTCGGTGTGCTTGGAAATGTAGCCGGAGATGTCGATATTACCGGAGATGTAACTACCCGTATACCATTATGGGGTGACAGCGTGAAGATTACCGGATATGGTTATTTTAAGAATGAAGAAGTCCCGTATCTGCTGCGGAATTATATATCAAATCATTATATATGGAAAAATGATTTTGGAAAGATGAGGCGTGTGCGTATAGGTGGTAGGTTAAGTATGCCACATACCGAGACTTTTGTCGATGTCGGAGTTGAGAACATGCAGAATTACGTATATTTTAATAATTCGGCTGTGCCGGCTCAATATGGGGACAATATACAGGTGTTTAGTATAAGCGGCAGGCAAAATCTGCGTTTCAGAGCTTTGAATTGGGAGAACAGGCTCACTTACCAAACCTCTTCAGAGGAGAGTGTGTTATCCTTACCTAAATTCGCAATATATTCCAATCTGTATTTAAAATTCCTTGTCGCCGGTGTCATGCATGTACAGTTAGGAGTAGATTGCAATTATTATACCGGTTATTATGCTCCGGGTTATAATCCGGCCACAATGGCATTTCATACGCAGAACGAGATTAAATGCGGTGATTTTGCATGGATGAATGCTTATGCTAATGTGAAATTGAAAAAGACACGTTTCTTCTTAATATTTTCGCATGTGAATCAAGGGATGTTTGGAGGAGATAATTATTTCTCAATGCCGCATTATCCGTTAAATCCGAGAAAGTTCCAAATGGGACTATCGGTGGATTTTTCTAATTAAAGACCTTATCTGTTATGGCGGCATTTATCAGAAAGACAGTGAAAAAAGGCAGTATGGCATTGTATGTAGTATTGTTCTCTGTTGTTGTCATTGCTATGGTAATGCTGAAAGATTGTGAACACGGTAGGAATATCGTTAATCGTGATAATGATGGAGTAATAGCTGCCATAGAATATTCGCCGCTGTCGTTTTATACCTATGAAGACACCTTAGGCGGTTTCAGTTACGACTTGTTACGCATGATAGCCCGTCATGCAGGACTTGAAATGAAATTTCAGCCTATGGTTACATTATCGGTGTCTTTGGAAAAACTGAAAAAGGGTGAATGCCGGATAGTAAGTGCAGAATTTCCAGTAACAAAAGAGAACAAGGAAGAATATCTTTTTTCAGAACCTATTTATATAGATAGGCAGGTGCTTGTGCAACGGAAACAGCCCGACGGTAGTGTTGCCGTGAAATCATCTTTGGACTTGGCAAAAGATACGGTATGGGTAGTTGCCGGTTCTTCTATACGGACACGATTGCTCAATCTCAGTCATGAAATAGGAGATACGATATTTGTGATGCAGGATGCAGAATATGGTGTAGAACAATTGTTCTTGCGCGTTGCAGCCGGTGAGATAAGACATGCCGTAATGAATGAGCGAATGGCAAAGAAAATGGTTGAACGCTATCCCGATATAGATATTTCTACGGGTATAGGATTTTCTCAATTCCAGTCGTGGGTAATGCAAAAAAACGATTCGGTATTTTGTGACAGCATTAATTCATGGCTTAAAACTGTGAAGTCAACCGCAGAATACCAAGCCCTGTACAACCGCTACTTCTCCAACTAATCAGTATACATTTATATAGATGTAAATTTTTGTTAAATTATTATTATTATTATTATTATTATTATTATTATTACGATTTGTCTTCAAATATAATATATTTGCAAAAGAGATAGAAGTGAATGTAATAACTTTAAATTGGGGAAAATTATGAGATGTTTAATATCTGTGTTGTTTTTGTTGGTTTCAGTGTGCTTATATGCCGTAAATAGTGGAACATGTGGAGAAAATGCAAAATGGTCATTTGATAGTACCACCGGAGAATTGACTATTACAGGAACAGGGAAAATGGCAGATTTCAGTAGTTATGAAGAACAACCATGGCTGGATTATGTTGCAGAAATAAAAACTGTCGTTGTTGATGAAGGTATAATACATATCGGAAATTTTAATTTCCGATATTGTACCGCTATTGAAAGAGTGAAATTGCCAACGTCATTAATATCCATTGGGAAATATGTTTTTTCCGGTTGTAGCAGTCTGTCTCAAATAGATTTACCCGATTCTTTGGAAAAGTTGGATTATTATACATTTAAAGATTGTACAAGCTTAAAGGAATGTGTAATACCTGATTCTGTAAACCATATGGGTGCGGGGTTATTTAGTGGTTGTACATCTTTGGAAAAAATTAATATATCTACTTCAGTTAAGAAAGTAGAGAATTGGATGTTTTTTAATTGTCCGTCATTATTATCAATCGAATTGCATAATGAAATTGATAGTATTGGGATATATTCATTTAGTGGATGCACATCTTTAGTTGATGTCGTAATTCCTAATTCTGTAAAAGTTATAGGAGAATGTGCTTTTAATTGGTGTAAAAATTTAAAAGAAGTTACAATAGGAAAGCGTGTTGTTACAATCGGGCAAAATGTATTCCGTGAATGTGATAGCCTTAAAATAATAAATTCCCATATAGAAAATCCCCAACCAATTGATGTGACAACTTTTCATAATTATGAAACATCCATATTGAATGTTCCTATTGGTACTAAGAGTAAATATAAAGGGACTGCATATTGGTCTTGGTTTACTAATGTATATGAAGTGTTTGATGATATTGAAAATAAAAATGTGGTATTAGATGGTTTGACTTATTATTTGTCTTATGCCGATAGCGAGGCTTATGTATTATCATACAGTGAGACCGTTTCCGGAGCTATAGTGATACCTGATGAGATTATTTATAATGGAGATATTTTCAAAGTGACGGAAATAAAAAATAATGCATTTCAGGAATGTTCCGGAATTACCGGTGTGGAAATAGGGCATAATGTAAGGAAGATAGGACCAACAGCTTTTTATAAATGTATGGAACTTAAAACTATTGAAATACCTGCAAATGTGGAACTTTTAGGAATGGCATGTTTTTCTAATTGTACTTCATTAAAAGATGTAAGCATTCATAATGATAATGCAATTTTGGAAGAAAGTGTTTTTAGTGAATGTGAAAGTCTTGAAAAGGTTAAGTTACCGAATGCAATGACTTCCGTTGGTCGTTATTTGTTTTTGAATTGTTCAAGTCTTAAGAAAATAGATTTACCTATAGGATTGGAGGATATTAAAAGTTATGCATTTGTAGGTTGCTCTGCTCTGGAAGAAGTTACAATTGGAGAGAACGTGACTACTATCGGATATGCGGCTTTTAAAGATTGTTCTGGATTAAAAAAACTTAATTTTAATGCAATAAATATCACTACGACATATTCAGATGACGACATATTCAGTGGCTGTAATGGCGTGGAAGAAATAAGCATTGGCGAAAAGGTTACTTATATTCCCGGATATATAGGTACATGTTCAGTAAATATAAAATTAAATTATAATGCAGAGAATGCTACGGTAGCAAACAACACAGTGTTTTCTCAGATTAGAGAGTTGCAAATTGGTGAAAACGTGAAAGTCTTAAATTATGCTACGTTTAAAGCATGTGAAAAACTTGAATCGGTTGTAATCTCAGATAATGTAATTACAATAGGAAATGAAACCTTTTTTGGCTGTATAAAACTAAAAAATGTTGAAATAGGGAAGTCGGTCACAACTATTGGAGATTATGCTTTCTTTGGATGTTCTTCCTTGGAAAATGTAGTATGGGGTGATTGTATTACAACAATAGGAGCTAATTCGTTTGAGGATTGTCTATTGTTAAAGAATTTAGATGAGATTAGTGGACTGAAAAGTATTGGAGATAATGCTTTTAGTGGTTGCAGTAGTCTTGCTAAGGCTGATTTTGGTGATTCATTGGAGCAGATAGGAGATAACTCATTCTCAGGATGTGTTTCGTTAAGGTCGATAACAATTCCGGATATGGTAGAATCTCTTGGCTCGTCGTCTTTTAATAAATGTGACAGTTTGGAGAGCTTAACAATCGGTATAGGGCTTAAAAGTATAGGAAATAAATCATTTTATGGATGTAATCGTTTGGAGATAGTTAATTATAATGCCGAAAATTGTGAGATTATATATGCTCGTGATAGAAAAGGGAAGATAAGTTCTGCGATAGGTTCAACTTCTATAAAAACGATAAATTTTGGGGAAGATGTGAAGAGCTTATCGGAATATGCTTTTTATGGTTGTAATAATGTTGAAGTAATAGATAGTAAGGCTATAATACCTCCAATATGCGCTAATACTGCTTTAACGAGCGTAAATAAAAATACATGTAAATTATATGTTCCGGATGGTGCAATGGAGGACTATTCTGTGGCTGTCGTTTGGAAGGATTTTGTTAATATTGTTGAATATTCAGCATCGGGTATGGATGAATTGCAGTTTGAGGAAACAATGCCTATAGAGTATTATGATTTGAATGGAACGAGGGTTTATAATCCGGAATTGGGTATTTTTATAATGAAACAAGGTACAAAGACGAAAAAGGTAATATTGAAATAATATTATTTCGGATATTAAGGCGGTGTTTTGTTAGTGCAAGACACCGCCTTAATTTTGTACCTTAATTTTGAAAAGTGTTGTGAAACCGGCAGTAATGGTTGTTGGTGTGTAAATGTTTGTGTATATTTGCATGACGGAATAACCTGTGATTGAAAAGCAAAACTTAATATATATATATATACGAATCTTTTTTATGAATAAAATTCTTATTAACCTATGTGTTGCCGGTGCAGGTATGGCATTGGTTGCCTCTTGCCAAGGTACTGCAAACAACGAGACTGTTATGACTACTCAACCGGAAAGCATTACCGATTATGCTAATTATCCAACTTATGATGGCGAAGATTTGGGATTGGTGATAGATGGTATCGTCTATAAGTTCAAACTATGGTCGCCAATGGCAGATTCTGTAGCAGTGAATATCTATGAAAACGGATTGGGAGGTACAGCTGTAAGCCGGCATGAAATGCTTGCCGATAAGACTAACGGAACATGGAGTGTGGATTTGAAAGGTGATTTAATGGGTAAGTTCTATACTTTCCAAGTAATGATTGATGGAAATTGGCTTGATGAAACGCCGGGTGTGTGGGCGAAAGCAGTTGGCGTAAACGGAGAGCGTGCGGCTATAATTGATTTGAAAACTACCGATCCGGAAGGTTGGGAACTTGATAAAGGACCTGTTCTTGAGCATAATACCGATGCTGTGCTGTATGAAATGCACCACCGTGATTTCTCTATTCATGAGAATTCAGGAATAACGAATAAAGGTAAATTTGTGGCAATGGTAGAGAACGGAACATTGTCGACTAACGGAGAAAGTACCGGTATCGACCATTTGAAGGAGCTTGGTGTTACTCATGTACACATCTTGCCGTCATACGATTACAATAGTGTTGATGAGACACAATTGGCTTCTAATAAGTATAATTGGGGATATGATCCTATCAATTACAATGTACCGGAAGGATCGTATTCAACCAATCCGGCATGTCCTCAGACGCGTATTCGTGAAATGAAGATGATGATACAAGCCCTTCATAATGCCGGTATCGGTGTGGTTATGGATGTGGTTTACAATCATACAGGAATCACTCAAGGTTCTAATTTTGAACTTACAGCTCCGGGGTATTATTATCGTCAGCGTGAAGACGGCAGTTTCAGTGATGCATCGGGCTGTGGAAACGAAACAGCGAGCGACAGAACTCAGATGCGTAATTTCATGATAAATTCCATTAAATATTGGATGAATGAATATCATATCGACGGATTCCGTTTCGATTTGATGGCAATTCATGATATTGAGACGATGAATGCTATAGCCGAGGTGGCAAACGCTATTAATCCTAACGTGATAATCTATGGAGAAGGTTGGACTGCAAGCGATTCTCCTCTACCGGTAGAGCGACGTGCATTGAAAGAACATGTAAATAGGATGCCGGGTATAGCAGTGTTCAGTGATGATATAAGAGATGCTGTGAAAGGTCATTATAGCAATGTTGAGGATCCGGGATTCGCATCGGGAAAGACCGGTAATGAGGAAACCGTTAAATTCGGTATTGTGGGTGCGACAGCTCACCCTCAGATTGATTTCGCTAAGTGTAATAATTCTAAATTCGGATATGCCAATCAACCTGTGCAGGTTGTGAATTATGTGTCATGTCATGATGATCCGTGCTTGACCGACAAGTTGAAGAAATCAATGCCCGGAACAACTGAGGACGAACGCATTGCTGTGGCGAAGTTGGCACAAACTATTGTGTTTACTTCACAAGGTATTCCGTTCATGTTTGCAGGGGAAGAAGTGTACCGCACTAAGAAGGGCGTGCATAATTCATATAATTCACCTGACTCAATAAATGCTATAGACTGGGGTCGAAAGAGCCGGTACCGTGACTTGTTTGATTACTACAGGGGCTTGATTAATATGCGAAAACTTCACCCTGCGTTCCGTATGACCACGGCTGAAGAAGTAGCGAAGAACATAGTTTTTGATGAAGTCGATACCGACAATCTTATATCGTACTCGGTAAAAAATAACGCCAATGGTGATTCATGGAATGAAATCAAGGTGATATTGAATGGAGCGGCAAAAGCAAATGAGGTGGTAGTGCCTGCCGGTGATTGGAAAATCATTGTGAAAGACGGAAAAATAAGTGAAACAGGATTGGGAATGTGTGATGGCGGAAAACTCACGGTAGCACCGCGCACAGCCCTTATCCTTGCCAAAGAAAAATAAAAACCGGAATAATATTTTCAAGAAAATTCAAAAACGGTTTATTAATCTGAGACAGAGCGTGTGTCGATTCTATGTTTGAATTTTGATGCACGCTCTTTTTTATTTAATTTTGCAGCCATATCAGATAATTGAAATGAATATAATAGAGCTTTTGATAATTGCGGTGGGGCTTTCAATGGATGCTTTTGCTGTGTCGATAGGAAAGGGGCTGTCTTTGCGTAGCATACGGTTGCGCCATGTGTTGAGCGTTGGATTGTGGTTCGGTGGTTTTCAGGCTCTGATGCCGCTTATCGGCTATTTGCTTGGCTCGAGTTTTTCGTCTTTTATAAGTGATTTCGACCATTGGGTGGCATTTTTTCTTTTGGGAATTATAGGCTGCAATATGATTAGGGATTCCTTTGCCGGGGATGAAGAAAAGCATGATGATGATTTTTCTCTCAGGGTAATGCTTATGCTTGCTATCGCAACAAGTATTGATGCTCTTGCCGTAGGAGTATCGTTTGCATTTTTATGTGTGGATTTATGGTTGGCGGTAACGGTAATAGGAATAACAACATTCCTGTTTTCAGCTATAGGACTGAAAATAGGAAATGTATTCGGTAATAAATATAAGTCAAAGGCTGAATTTACCGGAGGTGTTGTATTGGTGCTTATGGGTGTTAAAATTCTTGTTGATCACACCTGTTTCTGATTCCATTCCCAACTGATTGTTGCCGGTGGCTTTGAACTTATGTGAATATCTTCGGTTGAATTCTTATTTATTGATGTGATACCCGTAATGGTCTTCAAGCAGTTTTGCTGCCGGGGTTTCTATTATTCTGCCTTCAGGCGTGCTTTCTATCACAAGTTCGTCAAGCACGGCTTTATGTTTAAGCATACGCCTTTCGGCAAGCGCAAGTCCTTTGCGCAGTTTGATTCTGTATTCGTTACTCTCCCACATATTTAAGTATTTCGTTATAGCGTTTAGTGTCATAGACAACTGTCTTCAAACCGTTTCCACCTTCTGCTACAAGTGTGCGTGGAACGGAACTGTTGTCGGCTATCAGCCAATTGTCTACGTGGGGGATATAAATCTTGAACAGATTCCTGATACCTGCTGCATATCTGCGCTTGATAACGTTTATCGGTATATTGTGTCCGCCTTCTTTTACGCGCTGGGCAACACGGCGTACAGCTAATTTTGTGCTGTTCAGCCAAAAGAACAGCAGTTTTACCGAATAGCCGTTTGCTTGCGCTTTTGTTACTAAATTATTTAGCGAGCGTGATGCAAGCGTTGTCTCTATGGCAAACGTTTCTTCTCGCGCAAGCAGATCGGTAATGCGTTGTATCATTACTTTGCCGGCATCGATAGCAACTCCTTCGGGATTGAACGGGGAAAGTCCTTTGGCAATCTCGTCGGCATTGACAAACTCTTTGCATTGGAATACCTCGGGCAGTAGAGTGTAGGACGCAGTAGTCTTTCCTGCACCGTTGCAACCACTGATAATGTATAGTCGCTTTTCGCTGTCCATGATTGTTTCCTCCAAAATTATATGTTACAAAAATAATAATATTTATAGAATATAGTATGCGCTCAGGGCTAAAAAATAGTGAAAACATGTTTTTTATTTGCCGATATTATATTGTTTCAAGCATAATATAAACAATTCTGTGACGAGAAAAGAGAAAAATAGCGAGAAATTGTGTTATATGAAAGATATTGTTTTTAATTTTGTAATACTTAAAAACTGTGATTGCTATGGAAGTTCTGCGCAATATTATAAATGACATGTTCTGTGCCGAAATTACTCAGAGCGGTGCTTTGTTCATAAAATTGGGACATCTTAACGATACACTATCGATAACGTTGACAAATGAGATAAATAACTGACGAGAATGAATATAGAGGGATTGATAGCCGACCTCGCATTAATCTTGATGCTGGGTGCGGCGGTTACATTGATTTTTAAGAAACTTAAACAGCCTATGGTGCTGGGGTATATCGTTGCAGGTTTTATAGCCAGCAGCAATTTTAAGTATTTCCCTACGGTAGCCAATGAGGCGAATATCGATTTTTGGGCTCAGATTGGCATTGTGGTATTATTGTTTTGCCTTGGATTGGAGTTCAGTTTCAAGAAATTGATGAATGTGGGAGGATCTGCGGCTGTCACGGCTTTGATTATAGTAGCGGGAATGATGGGTGTGGGTTTTGCCGTGGGCGGTTTCCTTGATTTTAACTTTATCAACCGGCTTTTCTTGGGTGGTATGCTGTCGATGTCGTCCACTACCATCATAATAAAGGCTCTTACCGATTTGAACTTGCGGCAGCGACGTTTTGTCCCTCACGTGCTTGCGGTGCTGATTTGTGAAGACCTTTTTGCTGTGGTGATGATGGTGCTGTTGTCATCGGTAGCATTGAATAATAGTGTTGAAGGCGGTGAAATGCTGTTGAGCATTGGTAAATTAGTGTTTTTTCTTGTTATATGCTTTACTGTGGGTGTATATGTTCTGCCCACGTTCTTCAATCATTACCGCAGAATCATCAATGATGAAATGCTACTTATAATTTCAGTGGGCTTGTGCATGTTGATGGCAGTTTTTTCTGTGTACTCGGGATTCTCTATGGCACTTGGAGCATTCATAATGGGGTCTATATTGGCAGGTACAAGCGAGGCTGAGCATATAGAGAAAGTGATGAAACCGGTAAAGGACTTGTTTGGAGCGGTTTTCTTTATATCTGTGGGAATGATGGTGAATCCGTCGGTAATCTCCGATTATCTTGGAATAATATTGTTGTTGTCGGTTGTGGTGATAGTGGGGATGATAGTTTTCGGTACATTCGGGATGCTTGCAATGGGGCAGCCTTTGAGAATTGCGATGGAGAGCGGTTTCTGTCTGACGCAGATAGGTGAATTTGCATTTATCATAGCCACACTGGGTATGTCGCTCAAGGTCTTGGACGGCAGTTTATATCCTATCGTGGTGGCGGTGAGCGTAATAACCACATTCTTTACACCATATTTCATTAAAGGGGCTATTCCTTGTTATGAATGGGTGGCAAAACGGTTGCCTTCAAGGTGGAATAAGACATTGGAGGCATATACAGCAAGCGCAACAGCCGAGAATGCCACCAAACGGGTGTGGAAAACCGTCTTGGGACGTTATTCATGGCGTATTCTGCTGTATTCGGTGCTGATAACGGCACTTATATTGGTGTCCATCAAGCTGTTTATACCTTTTATGCAAGGTGTGGCAGGTAACGTATTGGGGAAACTGCTTGCTGTGGTGCTGTCATTAGGGGTAATGTCTCCTTTCTTTCTTGCGCTTGTATATCCGAGTACAAAACGCTCGGAGCGCAATGAGTTGCAGAAAGAAGGTAGGCGCTATATGGTTCCTTTGGTTATGCTCACCATTCTGCGCTTGGTGATTTCTGTTGTATTCATTGAAGTGTATCTTGGAAGTGTGTATTCTCATACGGTGGGGACTGCGTGTGCTTTAGCTGCAGTACTGCTGCTTATGATTCTGCTGTCGAAGCGGGTGGGACGGCGCATGAAGAAGTTGGAAAGCGCATTTGTTCGTAATCTGAACGAGCGAGAATTACGCAAAAGTGGTAAGGGAAACACGTTGGTTAGCGATTTTCATTTGGCATATATGACAGTGGGCTATAGTTGCCCGTTTGTGGGTGAAAGGCTGTGTAATAGCGGAATGCGGAAAAAATACGGTGCAAATGTAGTGAGCATTCAGCGCGGAGCCGATTTGTTCCCTATACCATGTGCCGATATGAGATTGTTTCCCGGCGACCAAATAGGAATAATAGGTACCGAGGAACAGATACAGGCATTATTGCCGGTGGTGGAAGATTCTGAGGAAAATGCCAATCTTGCTCATTCAGGCGAAGAAAACGATATGGCATTTGTTCATTTTGAAGTTGGACCTGATTCGGTATTGGTGGGTAAAACCAGTGCAACGGCGAGGTTACGTGAAGATTATTCCTCATTGTTGGTCGCTATTCAAAGCGGAAATCGCTTTAAAGAACCCACCGGTGAAGAGGTGTTTAATGCGGGAGATATTTTGTGGGTAGTGGGTGACAGTAGTAAACTCAACACGTTAAACTGATTCGCTGGAAAAAGTATAACCAAATCATATCAACAATATCATTGAACTCGGAAAATATAATGTGGGGAGCGAGAGTATATTATAATTTATTGAAATGCAGGTGGTTAGGAGAAAAATGGAAATATAGAAAATAGATGAAAAAATGTGTTGAAAAACTTGTGTATTCGGAGGAAAATTAGTAACTTTATACTTGTAAATCAGAGGATTAAATGCTTGATTAGGAGGTGGAAAAAGTGTTTTGTTTTTATCACATTTTTTCTAATACAAAAGCGTAGAAAATATAGTATTGAAGAATAAAATATTGAAGTTGAAGATTAAGTAGAAAGTGGAATTTATAGAAACAACCTTAAAGAAAACTTATACAACTTCTTGGTTTTATAGTCTGTAAAGCAAAAAAGCTCATAAAAGAATGCTCAATTGCTAAATAATTCTTAAATTTGCATTGTTGCAAGAGCAACATTACATAAAATAGGAAGCGTTTAGCTTATTCTGTCTTGATGAATCTGGACAATTCATGTGACGACAAGGATAGTGAGCGTTCTCCTTTGGTATTCGTATATAAGTGTATTTACTGCATATACAGCCAAAGGTGTGAGCTTTTTTATATTTATCCGTCGTCGGGCAGTCCAGAGCCTATCAAGAGGATAAATTAAAGAGGTTCACACTTTCTTTTTGTGTATCATTGAAAACCTGGGTTACCTGCATTAACCGCACTCTCCGAACCTCTTGGTGCAAACAGATAATTGCTTAATAATGAAATCATGTTTAACTATAATAACACAAAACGACAATGAAACAAAAACTACTTAAATCGCTTATGCTGATAGCTCTGTTATTAACAAGCAATGCCACCTATGCCTACGACTTCGAAGTCGATAGTATATATTATGACTTATTGAGTGACGATGAAGTTGAAGTAACATATAAAGATACTAATTACAATAGTTATAGAGGAGAAGTCGTAATCCCTGACACAATAAGTGTAGATAGTATTAAATACAAAGTCACCTCAATTGATGAAAAAGCATTCTATAAAAGTACCAATTGTGTAAGCGTTGTGATTCCGAAAAGTGTTACTTTTATAGATTCTTGGGCTTTTTATCTATGTGAATGTTTAGATAGTGTTCATATTTTGGATTTAGAAACTTGGTGTAATATTGATTTTAGTAATTCAGGAGCAAATCCTCTTGTAAATGGAGGAAATTTATATTTGAATAATGATTTGGTTTCTTATGTAAAAATACCAAATACAATTACAGAAATTAAAAACTTTATATTTTGTAATTATTCCAACTTGATTTCTGTTCAAATTCCGGAGGGCGTTACCTCTATTGGTAATTACGCATTCTATGACTGTACCGCTTTAACAAACGTTGAACTGCCAAGCACAATTACTTCAATTGATAATAACGCATTTGGAGGAGATTATAGCGGCAGCTACATCACGCGAACTATTATATGCAAAGCAAAAACACCTCCGTCAATCTCAATATCAGCATTTGATAGAAATTATGTAACACTTGAAGTGCCTTTTGCTTCAATTCTTTCATATAAAGCAGTTGATGGTTGGAGTAAACCTGATTATGGTAGTATCACATATAAGTCCAAAGAAAAAGAAGGATTGTACTATATGCCAACTTCCGATAATGAAGTTGAAGTAACATATAAAGATACTAATTACAAAAGTTATCATGGAAATATCGTGATCCCTGATACAATAACTATGGATAGTATTAAATACGATGTTACTTCAATTGGTAATTACGCATTCTATGACTGTGATAGTTTAACCAATGTTGTGATTCCGGAGGGCGTTACCTCTATTGGAAATAGAGCTTTCAGGAGTTGTACAGCTTTAACAAGCGTTGAACTTCCAAGCACAATTACTTCAATCGGTGATTACGCATTTGGAGGAGATTTTAGCGGTTATATCACGCGAACTATTATATGCAAAGCAAAAACACCTCCGTCAATCTCAATATCAGCATTTGATAGAAATTATGTAACACTTGAAGTGCCTTTTGCTTCAATTCTTTCATATAAAGCAGTTGATGGTTGGAGTAAACCTGATTATGGTAGTATCACATATAAGTCCAAAGAAAAAGAAGGATTGTACTATATGCCAACTTCCGATAATGAAGTTGAAGTAACATATAAAGATACTAATTACAAAAGTTATCATGGAAATATCGTGATCCCTGATACAATAACTATGGATAGTATTAAATACGATGTTACTTCAATTGGTAATTACGCATTCTATGACTGTGATAGTTTAACCAATGTTGTGATTCCGGAGGGCGTTACCTCTATTGGTGTTTCAGCATTTAGTGGATGTAACAATTTGTCTGGAATACTAAGTATACCGAGTGCTATCACAATAATAGGTGAATCTGCTTTTAGTGGAACTGATTATTCTATATTCAATGTTGATGCAAAAGTTCCGCCTGTTATCTCAAGCCATTCTTTACCATCTACACTATCTCTTATTCTTGTCCCTGTAGGAAGTGTAGATGTCTATAAGGCGGATGTTACATGGGGTAATTATACTATTATTGCTGAGGGTGCTTGTGATATTGAAGTAACAAATGAGACAGGTGGAGAATTGGCTAAATCTATCATTTCCCAAACAAGAAAGAACTTGAATAATATAACCGGTCTTACGATTCACGGTAGTTTGAATAGTATAGATTTGGAATTAATTAACTCCAATATGACATCTTTATTACATCTTGATATAAGTGATACCAATGTAACAGAAATACCAACTGATGCCTTTAAGGATAATGCCACATTGATGAGCATAAAGTTCCCCGAGTTATTACAAACGATAGGAAATTACGCTTTTTCTGGTTGTAAAGTTCTTAGTGGGAATTTATCATTACCAGAAAAACTTGTGAGAATAGGTAGCTTTGCATTTTATAATTGTTCGAATATAAAAGGAACACTAAAAATACCAACTAATGTCACTACAATAAATGAAGGTGCGTTTTGGGGGTGTGTGAATATTGAGAATATTGATATGTCTGGATCTGCTAAATTAGTAGAAATAGGGAATAATGTATTTAGTGGTTGTATGAGGGTAAAGAATGTTGATATGACTGGGTGTGACCGATTGATTAATTTGGGAACTTCTATTTTCAATGAGTGTTCGGCTTTGAGAATGGTTGACATGTCTGGGGCAAATAAATTAATGTTGTTGACTCCGTATATGTTTGATAATTGTAGTTCTTTACATACTATTTTATTCCCGGAAACACTTGAAACGATAGATAGTTATTCATTTAATAAGTGTTCAAGTTTAGAGTCTGTAAAGTTTCCTGCGTCTATCAGAGCCATTGGCGTGAATGCCTTTAATGGATGTACAGGAATGAAAAGTGTCGATTTTTCAAGTTGTGTTTCGTTAACTATGATACCAAGTCAAGCCTTTTTCAATTGTAGTAGCTTGAAGTTACTGGATTTATCTTCCTGCATATCGTTGACAACAATAGGCGAATTTGCTTTCAGCGGATGTTCTACTCTATCTACAATTAATTTTCCAAGTTCGTTGATAGTAATTGAAAGGTCTGCATTTGCCGGTTGTACCAACTTGCTTCACATGAGTATACCTTGTACTATACCACCAATTCTTGAGGTAAATTCGGAGCCATTTGCCGGAGTAGACAATATAGATTGTACATTATCAATACCGACAGAAAAATTCTTTGCTTATTATAGTGCTAACTATTGGGGTGGATTTGTGGATGTTGAGAATAAAGGACAAATAGATATAGACGTGACGAAACCATCAGACGAAAATGATTCTGACGCGGATGAATGTGGTAGTGCAGAAAATGAACACAAAGATAGTCAAGGTTGTCGGATACATTATAAAAAATATAGCTCAGATGATACTGAAAAGCACAATGTCTATGCAAATTCTTTAAACTCTATAGAAACTGTCTTTGATACATCAACTGAATTGTTAGAAAAAAATGTTACAGCTGTTACTGCAAGCGGACAGAGTGTATTTGTCGGTAATGGTGATGCTGTTACGTTTTATTTCACTCTTGATGAAGGTATGGAAATAGAACGAGTATTATATAATAATGAAGATGTGACTTTGTTGTTAGAGGGCAATACTTTTACCACGCCATCATTATCGGTCGAAATATATCCATTACAAGTTAGGCTAAAAAGTGCAGGAACAATTGGTGTGGAGGATATTTTTGATGCGGAAACCGGAATTGAGGAAGTGGCGCGATATGATGTTAATGGACGATTGCTTTCAAAACCGATACTGGGAGTGAATATCGTGAAGATGAGTGATGGTTCAGTGAAAAAAATAATAGTGAGATAAAAACACTGACTTACTTCCTGTTGGTGGTTGCTTTCAAATTATGGTGTGGAATCTTTGTGTGGTTCTTCACCATATTTTTTGTGGATATGGAAATGCAAAAATAAATGGTCGTAACAAATGCTTTCTTTTGATTGACTTTTTCTTACCTTTGTATATTGAAATTAAAAATATCACAAGCAGGGAAAATGTTTTCTACTGTATATGAGTATTATAACAACTTCTAAAAAATAGTCAGGCGTAAATGATATACTGTTATATGCGATTTAAAATAAATCATTAGAAGGAAAGAATACTTGTGAGTGATGGAAAGGATAATGACGAATATAGGTGATTTACCATAAAAATATATAATTTATGAAAAGAAGAATAATTGGATTGGTTTTATTATCAATGGGAATATGCGGGACTGCTCAGGCTGCAGTGCCGTTGAAAATTGTGCGCGGAGAGCGTGATACTGTTTATCAGCAGAAACATTACATTGTGGGTGTTACCAATCCCGGGAACCGTGCTCAGGTGAACGGCAAGTCGGTGAGAGTGTATAAGACCGGTTCTTTCGGGGCTGAGGTCATGCTGAAAGAGGGTGCTAATTCCATTGAAGTGATAGTGGATGACGGAATGGGGCAAAATGAAAAGTATGTAAAGGTGTTCTATTCAAAAAATCGTCCCGAAAAGCTGTACACTATGGAACGTGCAAAGAAGGCAATGGCTGAAAATGAGTTGAAAGCGTGTGATTTTAATGCCGTTTCCAAGGAAGGCGCATATCTGCAATATGGTGACGGTGATGACCGTCTCGGTGGCTCTAAGATGGGGTTTGTGGATGCCGGTATAGTATTTAAGGTGACGGGTGAGAAAGGCGGACTTTATAAAGTGCAGTTATCGCAAAACAGATACGCATTCATCGATAAGGATTATTTGGAACCTACAGAAATGACTACTCAGACCGTTAATACTGGAAGTTGGCATGTGGGTAAAAATGGAAAATATGACAGGGTTTCAGTGAGCCTTCCTTGTCGATTGCCTTACCATTCGTGGACTGAACTTGATCCCACCCGTATATGTGTGGATGTGTTTGGGGCGATGAACAACAGTAACTGGATTACTCAGCTCAATGATACTGAAATGGTCGATTATGTTGACTTCCTACAGGTGGACAGTGATGTATATCGTGTAATAATAAAGTTGAAACAGGCATACTCATGGGGATATTCAGTGGCCTATGAGGGAAACAATTTGGTGATAAATGTTAAGCATGCGCCGGAACTTAGTCTAAGAGGTATGAAGATAGGACTTGATGCCGGTCATGGAGGAAAATATCCGGGGGCTATAAGTCCGTCAGGTCTGAAGGAAAAAGACGTGAATCTGTCGATGGTAAAAGAACTGAAGGCATTGCTTGAGGCGAAGGGTGCAACGATAGTCATGAGCCGTGATGGCGACCAAGAGCCTACTATGGCAGAGCGTAAGAAGACTTTCAAGGATGCGGAAGTGGACTTGATGATTTCCATTCACAACAATTCCGGAGGTTCACCGCTTGTAGAGATGGGGTCATGCACGGCATATAAGCACATAGTTAACCGAGAACTTGCCGCTATGATGCAAAATCGCCTTACGGAACTGGGGCATAAGAATTTCGGACTGATAGGTAATTTTAATTTCTCGTTGAATGCTCCTACAGAGTATCCTAATGTGTTGCTTGAAGTGCTGTTTATGAGCAGTCTACCCGAAGAGGAAAAACTTGCCGATACACTCTACCACAAGAAAGTCGCAAAACAGGTAGTGCTTGCATTGGAGGATTATATAAAAGCTGTAAAAGCAGCTCAGCAGAAATAAAAAAGTTTTGTTAATTAGAAAAAAATGAGTAACTTTGCACCGCTTTTGTAATCGCTGGCAAGAAAATGAGTGGCTTGTTATGTTGCAAGGGTTTATGTAAAACATTTTAAATAAGAAGAAATGGTAGACTTAATTAAGGTCGCAGAAGAAGCTTTCGCAACAGGAAAGCAACATCCTGAATTTAAGGCAGGTGACACAATCACAGTAGCTTATCGCATTAAAGAAGGTAACAAGGAAC
>X67_European_Roe__coassemble_9_pt1 | contig 47640 bp, 37 predicted proteins | sample X67_European_Roe__metabat2_low_PE_011 | metagenome-assembled genome bin X67_European_Roe
TTGAAGTGGTGTTATATGGCTCTCTGGCGGCGACCGGAAAGGGACACTTGACCGATAAGGCTATAGAAGACGTATTGTCACCTGAGGGGGACGTGAAAATAAATTGGCTTGCGGAAACGGTTCTTGATTATCATACCAACGGAATGAGATTCGTTGCCTATAACGCATCGGGCAATCGGATAAGCGAGAAAACGGTGTATTCGGTTGGAGGTGGAAAGATAGTGTGGGAAGATGAAATAAATAGCGGGAACACCGAGAGTAAATCGGTTTATCCCATGAAACGCATATCCGATATCCTGCTTTGGTGCGAAAAAACCGGTAAGAGTTATTGGGAGTATGTGGACGAGTATGAAGAGGAGGGTATATGGGATTATCTTCATGAGGTATGGGAAGTAATGAAAGCGTCGGTAAAACGCGGACTTGAGGCTGAAGGAGTATTGCCCGGAGGGCTGGGTGTTCGTCGTAAAGCTATAAGCTATTATATGAAGTCAAGCGGGTATTCAAGTAACTTAAAGAGTCGCGGTCTTGTATATTCTTATGCTTTGGCTGTAAGCGAGGAAAATGCCTCGGGAGGAGTGATTGTCACAGCTCCTACATGTGGCTCTTGCGGAGTTCTACCTGCTGTGCTGTATCATCTTTACTTGTCTCGTGAATTTTCGGAGAAACGTATTCTGCGGGCACTTGCTACTGCGGGCATCTTTGGAAACGTGGTGAAGACCAACGCGTCTATATCGGGTGCGGAGGTCGGATGCCAAGGAGAAGTGGGAGTGGCTTGCGCTATGGCTGCAGCTGCAGCAAGCCAACTTTTTGGAGGGTCGCCGGCTCAGATTGAGTATGCAGCTGAAATGGGGCTTGAGCATCATTTGGGCTTGACGTGCGATCCCGTGTGCGGGCTGGTACAGATTCCTTGTATCGAGCGTAATGCTTATGCTGCGGCAAGAGCGTTGGATTCCAATTTATATGCGTCTTTTTCCGATGGTGTACATAGTGTGAGCTTTGACCGTGTGGTTGAGGTGATGAAACAGACAGGTCATGACCTGCCGAGTGTCTATAAGGAGACTTCTCAAGGTGGTCTTGCCAAAATAGACTGACAGACTGATTTTATAATAAAAGAAAAAAGTGGAGACTTCGGAATCGTGGTCTCCACTGTGTTTTTTGCCGGATATTAAATAATCAACTACAAACTTAAGATAGATATTTTCACACACATAAATATTGTATTAATAAATTGTAGATTTTGCTTATGAGTGTGCTGATTAGTAATTAATGATTAGTGTTGCAAAGGTAATGATAAAAATGTTATTAGAACAATAGTTTTGTGGTAAATTTTAAGTATCTTGAGTTATTTTCTTTAGATTTGTTACTTGATGATTGAATTTTGTGATAAAATAACACTTTTAAGCTTTGCTTGGTCAATCTTTTGGTTGCTGTTGACAGAAAAGGATAAAAGAATTATCTTTGCAATGTGATACTCAACAGCATATCAATATTGAATTTCAAGAATATAGGAGAAGCTGCCATGCGCTTTTCTCCTAAGGTGAATTGTTTTATCGGAAATAACGGTATGGGCAAAACCAATATTCTTGATGCAATATATTACCTTAGTTTTAGTAAAAGTTATGTAAATCAGGGGGATAGTACAGTGATTCGTCACGGAGAAGAGTTTATGCTGCTTAAAGGCTGTTATCTTCGCCGAGGAGAACCTGAAGAAATTGCGCTTTCATTGCAACGAGGAAAACGAAAAACGCTGAAACGCAATGGGAAGGAGTATAAGAAACTAAGTCTGCATATAGGTTTGTTGCCTGTGGTGATGGTGTCCCCGATGGATTGGGAACTTATCAGGGGTGCCGGTGAGGAACGCCGTAGGCTTATGGATGTGATAATTTCCCAAAGTAATCCTGAATACTTGGCTGCTCTCATAAAATACGGTAAGGCGGTAGAGAACAGGAATGCCATGATAAGGCAAGGCTACCGTGATCCGCTTTTATATGAAACGGTCGAAGAACAGATAAGTGTTTCGGCGGAATATATACATAAGTGTCGCAGTGAATGGGTGAAGGATTTTTCGCCGATATTCATGGATTATTATCGGTGTATTTCAGGAAGTGCCGAGAGTGTGCGACTTTCTTATAAGAGCCATTTGAACGAAATGGATATGAGAGATCTGCTTTCTGTATGTAGAGAGCGGGATATGGTGATAGGTTATACCACACGAGGTGTTCATAGGGATGATATAGAGTTGCTGCTTGGGGAGCATTCGATGCGTAAGACGGGCTCACAAGGGCAATGTAAGACCTATACCGTGGCATTGCGTCTTGCCCAGTATGATTTCCTGAAAAGAGAGAGCGGAGTTACCCCGATTTTATTGCTTGATGATATTTTTGACAAACTTGACGCAAGTAGGGTGGAGAATATAATCACAATGGTTAGTAACGGGCAGGGGTTCGGTCAGATTTTTATCACAGATACTAACCGTACTCATCTTGATGAGATAATATCACGGGTTGGAGGCGATTACAGTATTTTTGTCGTTAATAAGGGCTGTATAACCCCGACTGATTCCGTAGAAAAAGAGGAAAAAGATGAAACGGAGTAATGCTGAGACCATAGGGCAGATTATACAGAGTTATCTCGAATCGGAAAATCTTGACAGCAAGATGTATGAATTGAGGGCGGCTGAATTGTGGGCTGATGTGGTGGGTTCCGGAGTAAATCGATATACGGTCAACCGATATGTGAAAAACGGATGCCTTTTTGTGAGATTGTCTTCAGCAGCTCTACGTAACGAACTTATGCTTGGGCGTTCCATATTGGTTAAAAGAATCAATGAGGCGTTAGGCAGAGAGATTATAAAAGATATAATATTCAGATGATATGGAGAAAACAAAAAATCCCTTTTATATAGAACCTGTTGCACCATTCAGGCACACACTTGAGGTGCAGATAAGATTCAATGACATAGATGCTCTCGGGCATGTGAATAACGCGGTGTACATGGAGTTCTTTGATTTAGGTAAAGCCAAGTATTTTACGGCAGCCAATAATGGACCGGTGGACTGGCGCACGGCTAATATTGTGGTTGCTAATGTAAATTGTAATTATTTGGCTCCGATTTATTTCAATGAGGCTGTTGCCGTCCAGACGCAGTGCATCTATGTGCATGACCGCAGTGTTAAATTGCTGCAGCAACTCATAAATGTGGCTACAGGTGAAGTCAAGTGCCAGTGTGTGGTGATAATGGTAGGCTTTGATGTTAAAAACGGTGTTTCAGCTCCTATTTCCGATGAATGGAAAATGCGCTTAACGGAATATGAATGCCGCCGTCTCGATGAATAACAGAAATAAAATACAATAAATAAAAATCAACCCTTGATTGCATGAAACCTTTATCCTATGAGATGTCTTTCCCCGAAGTTTGTTCTGACATAAGCAAATGGAAAGAGCTGATAATGGAAACCGGAAACCTCCCAGCGGAACTTATGAGTGGGGAAGAGAGTATTGATGTCGGCAGGTGGTATATACTGTATCTTCTGCAAGAGGGGTTAAATGAGAAAGCAGAGCAGGCATTGGCGTCATTGGACAGGGGTATTTATGCCGATACTTTAGGGGGGGCATGGTTGTATTTGACCGATATGTCGCTGCTGATTGAAAGGAAAGACTTCTCGGAAGCAATGATAGCCGGAGAGCAATCGCTGAGAATGCTCGCCGCAATGGATACCGATAGGTCTCATGTCGATTATATCGCTATTGTTGCCGTTATTATATATAATCTTGCCAGAATACATCATTCCGTAGGAGAAAACCTGAGAGCCGAGAAAGAATTGATGAAAGCCCAGAAACTGCTGGAGAAATTGGCAAAAAAGAATAAATCGCGTTTCGGTGCATCTATTGTAAATGCCATCGAGGCATCTACAACCATATTCAATTCCCGAATAAAGCAGATGAATATACTTGCCCATTATCAGGTTGCCACCGACCTGTATTTGGATAAAGCCCACAAAGGCATAACGCAGGCAATACATGACTTGGTGGACTCTTTGCAAAAGGAGGGGGATTTACACTTGAAAATAGGAAATTATCGTGATGCGGTGAAATATTATACCAAGGCTTTACGCTATCAGAAAAAAGTGACGCCTAAGATGGGTGAGCGGGAGTTGAGACTATCCATCAATATGGGGAGAGCGCTTTTGCGTATAGCCGCACGGCAATCTACGGGAGAACAGTTGTTACGCTCTTTATTACCATTGGCAGAGCGTTTGGATGCTGCAAACGAAAAGAATGAAATACAGGCATTGCTTGAACATAAAGGAAAATCTTTTGACTTTATGGGCTTCCTGAAAAAAATCTTCTGATTCCATATCACAGCAGATTTATTCACATATTCATTAAATCTGCCATATATCAACAAGAATAGGGTTCGTTCTTATTTATACAGCCCGGGGATTGTTGAAATTTTGAAAATAAATATCTCATAATGGAGGAATAATTTGTGATTTCAGAAAAAAATTGTACCTTTGCAACGCATTTATGCAAGGGTAGGTAGGTAAGTGGTTAAAACGGGCAGACTGTAAATCTGTTGGCTGATGCCTTCGGCGGTTCGAATCCGTCCCTGCCCACTTGATTTTGCGGAAGTAGCTCAGTTGATAGAGCATCAGCCTTCCAAGCTGAGGGTCGCGAGTTTGAGCCTCGTCTTCCGCTCAATAGGAAAACGGTTCTATAGCACATAGAATCGTTTTCTTTTTTTTCGGGCAAAGTCCGGTTCTGCGGATAAATAACAACTGAGCTGTGAAGTGGATAAGTCCGGTAGAGGGTTATTAAAAGAAAAATCGCTAAGGGTTGAGATTTCAACTACTTAGCGATTTGTTGTGTGGTCCCACTTGGGCTTGAACCAAGGACCCCCTGATTATGAGTCAGATGCTCTAACCAACTGAGCTATAGGACCTGCTTTTTATTGTTGCCTCAAAAAGCGAGTACAAAGGTATGGCTTTTATTTTAAAAATGCAAGCATAATCATGAATGTTTTGCTGAAAAAACAAAAAATATGCCTTAAAAGGTCTTTAAATTGTCTTGTTGTGCTGTGATTCTTATGAAATTTCTTAAATAAGCCGAAACATGAACCAAGAAAAATTATAATGGCATTTTTAATAAAATTCAAGACGGTGTCTTATTCTTTGGGTAAAGTTGAAACCAATTTATTTAGCTTGCGCATTTGATATGTTATCATTATTCCGGTTATAAGTGTTGCAATGAAATCGGATACTGAATAGGCTATCCATATACCTGTGAGACCGAAAATTTGTGACATAATGTATATCAACGGCAACAGGAACAATATTTGCCTTGTAAGGCTGAGGAATATTGATTGTCCTGCAAGTCCTAAAGATTGGAACATGTTGGTGGAAACAATCTGGAATCCAACAGCCCAAAATATAACTGTTCCTATTCGCAGTGCGATTGATGTGTTGGCTATCAATTCGGGATCGGTGGTGAACGCTCTGGCAATCCACTGCGGTGCAAATTGTGCGCCCAATGTTCCGATGAATGTTACTGCCGATGCGGCTGCCACAGAGAGCCAGTAGGCTTTTTTCAGACGATTGAATTTCCTTGCTCCATAGTTGAAACCTATAATAGGCTGCATACCTTGTGTTATACCTATCACAATCATACATAACAGTTGGGCATAAGTCATGAGTATGCCCAATGCACCCACAGCGGAGTCTCCTCCATATTGGTGCAGCAGATTGTTGACTATGCCGTTTACTGCGCTTCCTGCCATGTTTACGACGAACGGGGCTGCTCCTATGGCTGTAATAGAGGTGAAAATCGACCATTTGAGCTTGTATATTCCGGGCTTGAAATGCAACTCGCTTTTCTTGGAAAAGAAGTGCGACATTACAAACAGCATGGATATAGTCATTGCTATGTCGGTGGCAATAGCTGCTCCTTTAATCCCCCATTCAAATAAGAATATGAAAGTTGGAGCAAGAATCACGTTAAGCCCTGCTCCGATAAACATAGTTACCATTGCTCGCGAGGGGTAGCCTGATGCGCGCATAATGTTGTTGAAAGAAAAGCACAGGTTCATTATGAGCATTCCGGGAAGGATATATGCCATGAAATCATGTGCATAAGGCAGTGTTGTCTCGCTTGCCCCGAACAATCTTAGGATATCGTCCAAAAAGATTGAGAACAGCATTATATAGATGAAACCGAACAGCAGGGTTAGGACAAGACTGTTTCCCAGAATCAGTTCTGCCTTACGCTTGTCGTTCTGTCCTAATACTATGGAAATTCTTGCAGCTGCTCCTGCTCCGATAAGAGTGCCTACTGCAGCCGACAGGTTCATTACCGGGAAAGTTATAGCCAATCCGGCAATGGCATCACTGCCTACTCCCTGACCGATAAAAATGCGGTCGACAATATTGTAAAGGGACATTACAACTATACCTACTATGGCGGGCAGACTATATTGCCATAGCAACTTACCCACCGGCTCATTTCCGAGACGGTATATGTTGTTTTCTTTCTCCTCCATAAATCTTTTTTACCTTTTTCCGAGGTGCAAAGGTACTGAATAATTGCATATTTTTTGAATTTGCAAGTTAAAAAAGTATCGTTTTCATGGTTTTTTGTCAATTTTAATTTAAGTTTGTACTCTGATTCATTTAAATGAATGATAAAACATAATCGCGATGGTATACAAGTATGATTATCTCGTTATCGGTTCGGGTATAGCCGGAATGAGTTTTGCTCTGAAAGTAGCAAAAACGGGTAAAGTCGCTTTAGTGTGCAAATCCACTCTTGATGAGGCTAATACTGCTTTAGCTCAGGGTGGTGTGGCATCGGTAACCAATAAGCTTGTCGATAATTTCGATAAGCACATTGAGGATACAATGATAGCCGGCGACCGGCTTAGTGACAGGGCGGCAGTGGAAAAGGTTGTGACTGAAGCGCCGTCACAAATACAAGAACTTATTCGTTGGGGTGTGGACTTTGACAAAAATGAGAACGGAGAATTTGACTTGCATCGTGAGGGCGGGCATTCCGAGTTTCGTATTTTGCATCATCGGGACAATACCGGATTTGAGATTCAGGAAAGTTTGATAAAGGCAGTCAGAGCAAATCCCAATATAGATATATTCGAAAAGCACTTTGCCGTGGAGATTTGTACTCAGCATCACCTTGGCAAGATTGTTACTCGTCGCACGCCGGATATAACGTGCTATGGGGCATACGTGCTTGATGAGGCTACCGGCAATGTCAATACGTTCCTGTCGAAAGTGACGCTGATGGCTACCGGTGGCTGTGGTGCGGTGTACCGCACAACCACTAATCCGCTTGTGGCTACCGGTGACGGCATAGCTATGGTGTATCGTGCCAAGGGAACGGTACAGGATATGGAATTTGTCCAGTTTCACCCTACGGCTCTGTATCATCCCGGTGATCGTCCGTCGTTCCTTATAACCGAAGCTATGCGAGGCTATGGGGCAGTACTGCGCACGCTTGATGGCAAGGAATTCATGCACAAGTATGACAAACGATTGTCGCTTGCGCCTCGTGATATTGTGGCACGTGCCATCGACAATGAAATGAAAATGCGTGGCGAAGATCATGTTTATCTTGACGTTACCCATAAGAATCCGGAAGAGACCAAACGCCATTTTCCCAATATATACAAGAAGTGTATGAGCCTTGGCATTGATATTACCAAGGATTATATTCCAGTGGCTCCTGCTGCGCATTATCTTTGCGGCGGAATCAAGGTGGACTTGAACGCATGTTCTTCCATTCACAGGCTTTACGCCGTGGGTGAATGTTCTTGTACCGGACTGCACGGAGGAAATCGTCTTGCATCAAATTCGCTTATAGAGGCTGTTGTTTATGCCGATGCGGCGGCAAAGCATTCTATGGCTCACATCAATGAATATTCTTATCGTGAAGATATCCCGGAATGGAATGATGACGGTACTCAGCATCCTGAAGAGATGGTGCTTATCACGCAGAGCGAAAAAGAAGTGGGACAGATAATGGGTACTTATGTAGGCATAGTGCGCAGCAATTTACGTCTCGACCGTGCTTGGAATAGGTTGGATATACTATATGAAGAAACAGAGAAACTGTTTAAATCGAGCAAAGTATCTCGTAAAATATGCGAGTTACGCAATATAATAAACGTTGGATACCTGATAATGCGTCAAGCGAAGGAACGACATGAATCCCGCGGACTTCACTACACTATCGACTATCCCCCGAAGAAATAAGAGCTGTTCTTAAAATATACTCGAAATTAAATCAAAACAACTTTTAATAACTTGAAAAATAAAATATAGGGCATCGGATTTATCATTTCCAATGCCCTATATTTTTTATATTATTCAGGTCTTCAGAGTTTTAATATCACCAAAGACCTGAATCGTCAGCTTATAGTACAACTTTAGTTGTTCTGTTGCCTTGTTTCTTGATGAAGATACCCTTTTCAGGATTAGCAACCTTCACACCTTGCAAGTTGTAGTATTCTACAGGAGCGTTAGTGTCAGCATCTATAACTTCAATAGCAGAAGCACCTTGCTTAGAACCCTTAATTACAAGAGCAGCTTTAGCAGGAGTAACAGCCTTTGGAGCATCTTGTGGCAATGAATATACCGCAAGACCAACGGTACGACCATATACATACATATTGTTTGCAGCATCGAAACAGATTTCGTTAACTTCAGTTGCTCCGCTTATAGTCACTTCATACAAGAAGTTGAATGTTGGAATACCGTCAACAAATTCAAAGTCGTAGATATTAACGTTTGCACTACCATTTGCAACAGCAAATATAGTCTTATCGTTATTCAAAGCAAGACCTGCACCATTACAGCCATCAAGTTCTGCCAAATCTTCACCAGAGTTGAACAATACATTTCCATCATAGTCGGCAAACAAGAATCCAGGAACACCTGATGTATTATTACCGGCACCACGTACTTGAGACCAGAAGATACCTTCTTCATAAGCGTTTACTTCCACATTAGTATTGATAAGCAAGCCCTTATATCCATCATAGATGTAAGAAGGAGCAGCATTCCATGTATCTGCAGCACCAAGGTCATAACCTACCGGAGTTTGTCCGTTGGTAGAAGGATAATCTTCACAGAACATAAACATCTTACGATCTTCACCCTTACCTAAGAAAGATACACCTGTTGTACCACCACCGGTTACAACTCCTTCTGCATTCTTGAATTCACCACCTGATTGACGGGTAGATTCGTCAAATACATTCTTCACTTCACTTGTATTAGCCGGGTCAAATACCCAGATACCTGATTTTGCGTCACTCCAGTCAGTAATATAAAGTTTACCTTCGCTTGTTGCACAACGCAATGGAGAAGAACCATTACTTGCATTAAATTTATCAGAAACAAATCGACCTTCTGAGTTTAATTGTTGATCAACAATTTGAACACCCATTGAGTAACCACCTGTTACGTAAACTTTACCGAAGTTATCACTTTCAGGATCGTTGTCAATTGCAACACCACCGCGGTTATTACTTTTGATAATAGTATTGTCTACATGGATGCGGTTAGCTGTTGCGATAGCTTTACCATTAACCTCTACAGCCCAAGAGTAAGTACCTTCCGCAATTTCAGCACCGTCAATAGTTTTGGTGTTAGTTCCTTTATTCACAGCACCAACCGGAACTATAGTCTCTTCTTCGGTTTCTTTGTTTGTCAAGATGATGTTAGCATCTGTAGCGTCATCACCGGTTACATCAAAAGTCAATGTGTAAACCCCATCAGTCTCAGTCATAGCAAGATTGTATGCGTATTCTCCTCGTACGATAGGTTGTTCAACCGACTTGGTTGTCAACTTGGTGATAGCCCCATTATTTACAAGGAACAACTCAATCCAGCTATCGGTAAGTGTTCCTTCTGCGTCACGTTCCACGATAGTGCGACCGTTAACAGATGCATTGGCGAGAGTACCAAGGTCGGTAGCTTCGGTAACTACTACATCCACAAGTTTAGCTTTGTCAAAGCCTTCTGTAACATTGATTAGTTTAACAACAGCCTTTCCATCAACTTCATCAGCGGTTACCATAAATGATGCACCTGCATATTTGAAGAATTCCACTTTAGCAAACGGCTTGTTTAAAAGACCTTCTGCAAGAACTGTGTTGGTAGTTTCGGTGTCGCTTAGGATGATTTCCATTGGCAATTTACCGGTACCTGACACTACATAATAATTTTCATCAAGTGGTGAAAGGTTCCATGTGTAGTCTGTTTCATATTCAGTACTTGAGTGCATATTAGGGCGTGCGAATGCGTCACCGGAAACAGCTCCATCAATAATAGAGATAACAATATTCCAGATTTGTGCAGAAGAACCTGTTGTTTCGGCTGTAACCACAACACTACCCTTTTCTATGGTTCCTTGATAATAGAAAGAATTTCCTACAAGAGCACGGTAGAAGTTACCGGTCTTTTGGGTATAGAACCATTCTGCTGCTTCTCCTGTTGCTACTCCGTTTTCATCATTTTCCCACTTATAGAAATATACTTTACCTCTTTCTTCTCCGTCTTCAGAAGATTGTGTTGAGCTATAGTGATTCTTTCCCTTCGCACAACCTACAAGAACTCCGTCGGCTGTAAGTTGAATATCAGACAAAGCCAATCTTGTACCTTGGCAAACGGTGGTTCCAAGTTGAGAAATGACACTCTTGTTTACAAGGTCATATACAAGAAGAACGGGTGTGTTGTCTTCTTTAATAGCAAGGATATACATTACATCGTCTTTGATTTGTGTACGACGAATTGTTGTTCCTTCCAATTCTGCTATTGCTTGAGCAGCATATTCTTCCACTACGTTGTATGAAGAAGCTGCCTTAATACCGCCTTCGATGATTTCGTCCGGATAATCCACATAAACAATTGCCGGTGGAACATAAGCGATATTTTCCAAGAATACTTCAGGTATAGCATTCTTTCCAACTTCTACTGTAACGGCTACCGGCTCTTCAAGAGGCTTGTAGTCAGCATGTGTACATTCTATTGTATAATTTCCCGGTTCTACACCATTGAATACGAATGCACCGTTGTATTCATCATCGGTAGTGTAAGTTGCCACTTCAGTACCGTCTTTTTTCAAGGTTACCACTACGTTGTTAAGTGGCATAAGCAAGTCGTTGGTGCTTGCATTAGCTTTATAGTAGTCATGAGAGAAGTGTTCATGCTTATCGCGAACGATACCGTAGATTGTACCGGTGGTTTCTTTTTTGTCCCATCCGAAATAATCGGCGATACCACGAGCGTAAGCCACACCTTCAAGATGACACACGTCCCAGTTCATATAGCGGTGACGTGCCGGCTGATAAGTGTGGAAATAGCCTTCTGCAAGGAATCCCGGAACACCATGCTTGATTACGCCGAGGTATCCTGTATAAGCCACTGTATCGGGTACGGTTTCATCAGCTCCCGGAAGAAATTCCGAGAAGTTATCGGTTTCATCAAATACGTAATCCGGGTCTGTGATAGGATAGTATGCAGTTCCCGGACCTCCATAGAAACTGTGGTCTCCGCGTATATTAGTACCGTTCTTGTATGCACTCCATTGCTGGTGTCCCACATTATAAAGATATGACCAGCATGCTTTACTTACCGCAATACTGCCCGCATTACCTTCTTGTGCGTCGGTACCGCGATATAAGAACAATGGGAAGTTTACATTATCCCCATCTGTATTTGCGTTTGAGTGAATGGAAACAAACAAATCGAAATCATTGAATTCCACTTCTGCAGAAATTTCAGACAAAGAACGATTGTAATAGTCATTTTCTGGGTTTTCCTTATGAGTAGTATAGTCAAGGTAAGGAGCCCAACTACCACATTTAACATGACTCATAACGATATTTTGTGACATGTCGAGAGCGGCACCCACACGGTGAGGGTTGTCATTGGTTTGGTTTTTGGTTCTGTCGAACGGAACACCAAAACTTACTAATTTTTCCAATAAAGCCAGACCTTTTTGAAGGTTGGTGTTTGATTCAAAGAAGTTTGTTGTATCGTTGTTGGCGTCGCTATAGGCATTGTTTGCTCCATGCTTAACAGTACCCATTGGGCGATCTCCTGCTGTCCAAGAGCCATGTCCCGGATTGATATATATACGGACATCTTCAACAGTAGGGTTTTGAGCGTTTGCGCTTGCGCCCATTAGGAACGCCATAGCTGTTGTTGCTAAAAGTTTTCTTAGTTTCATAGCTTTGCCTCCTTTTATTGGTTAATATTAATTACGAACAATTGTCCATTCGGTGTAACATATGACAATTTGTTGCCGTTGCCTGATACGGCAGGATACATTGCCATAGATGAAGCTTGTGTCAAGTCTTGGCGTACGCTGCCGTCAATCTTAGACGCTACAATCTTAGATGAAGTAACAATTTCGCCGTTGTCTCTGTCAAGCATACCCACAACCACTTCGTTGTTGTACCATTGTGGAGCGCGAATTACGCCAAGTGATATCGGGTTGCTTCCGTCAAGGTTGCACACGTATGCACCGCGTCCCGCCAAATAATAAAGTACTTTTGTTCCATCGGGTGAAACAGATGGCCATAGATAGCTTTGTCCTTCTGTACCTTGTGGTGAGATGTTGCGTGTTACACCGTTTACGGTCACGTTCAATGCTCCGCGGTTGATAGAGGCAACCGGAGCCGATGCTGCAGTTGCAGTAGCATTTAATGCCTTGGTGGAAATTTTCCCTTTGTTGATAGCGTTGACACGATTCCCAACAACGTTGAAACCTTGCAAATTACGAGAAGGTGCCACAAGGGTAACTTCTTTGCCATTGCTAAGGTTCACGCTCTTCAATGCTGTGTAGCGCAATCTGTTTTGATAAGATGATTGTTTGAATACAACGGTTGAACCGTCTTCGCTGATTTCAATTCCTTGCAAAGAAGCATTTTTTGCTATTTGCACTGTTGCTCCTGTAGCAAGGTCAACTTTTACAAGACCGCCGTTTCCGTTGATAACGGCAAACGAACCGTCATGGCTCATTGCTGACTGAACAGCCGTTACTCCTTCAGGAAGGTTTACCTTTTCGGTAGAACCAACATTCAGAAGTTGAGCCGATGCCGCAGAACTGATCAGAACTGCGATAGAAAGTAAGATTTTTCTCATTTTCTGTTGGTTTTTAGGTTAATATTTAATGATACTTTTAAAGTAATAGTTTCTCTGATTTTATATATTAGGGATTTGTGCTCTCTGATTTTTTATATGAGAATATCCTTTTTGATTGTAAAGATACAAAATATTTCGGCAAATTGTTAAAATAAATATGAGAAAATAGAGAGAATGTCGATGTTAACAATGTTTAAAGATAAAAAGTTGTCTCTAATATATAAAATTTCGGGATTATTTTAAGAAAATTCAAAACAGCTTCTTAGTTGTTTTTTTATCTGTTGGGATTGCATATATGGCTTCAGTGATATATTTTTTATAACAATTCTCGGCTAAACGCTTTGTTATTGAGTTGATTTAAGCTACTTTTGCAGAAATTACCTATTTAACAGAAATCAAAAACAACTAAAATTCACATGAAAATCTTTAAAAGACTTTTTGTTGCCGTTTTTATGGCTTTAGTTACAATGAACGTGTACGCAGCTAAACCGGTGGAAGTGGGTGCGGCTCAAGTAAATGAGTATGTACCGCTACTCAAAGGTAAGCGTGTGGCGTTGTTAAGCAACCACACCGGAATGGTGGGGGATAAGCATACTCTTGACATTATGCTTGAAAACGGTGTAAATGTTACCACTATTTTCTCTCCGGAGCACGGATTCAGAGGTAATGCTGATGCCGGCGAACATGTAAACAGTGGTGTCGACCAGAAAACAGGTATTCCTATCGCATCGCTTTATGACGGTAAAAGCTCTATGCCGAGCAAGAAGACTATGGCTAAATTTGATGTGCTTGTAGTGGATATTCAAGATGTGGGTTTACGTTACTACACATATTATATCACTATGATGAAACTTATGGAGGCTGCGGCAACCTATGGAAAGGAATTTATTGTCCTTGACCGTCCTAATCCTAATGGAATGTATGTGGATGGTCCTATATTAGACATGAAGTACAAGTCGGGTGTGGGATATGCTCCTATTCCTGTGGTTCATGGGCTGACTATGGGTGAGATAGCGAAAATGGCTAATGGTGAAGGCTGGTTGAAGGACGGTTTGAAGCTTTCCGATGGCAAATTGCATGTGGTGACTTGCAAAAACTATACGCACCAAACCCGTTACCGTCTTCCTATAGCTCCGTCTCCTAATTTGAGAACCATGAAGGCAGTTTATCTTTATCCTTCTACATGCTATTTTGAAGCTACTCCTGTGAGTCTCGGGCGCGGAACCGATAAGCCGTTCTTGTGCTACGGGCATCCTAATATGAAAGGGTATGATTATAAATTCACTCCTCGGAGTGTCGATGGCGCGAAGAATCCTCCACAGCTCAATCGTGAATGTTATGGTGTGGATTTGTCAGGTGTTTCTGAAGACGAGGCAATAGCTATGGGTATAAATCTCGAATATGTCATAGATGCTTATAGGAACCTGAATCTTGACGATCATTTCTTCCGCAGTTTCTTTGAACTGCTTATAGGGGACAAAGATGTTCGTAAAATGATAAAAGAAGGAAAAAGTGCTGCCGAAATAAAGGCTACTTGGGCAGATGACGTGGAAAGTTTCAAGCATCAGCGTCGTCCTTATCTTCTCTATGCAGAATAAAAGAATATAAACCATAAAATAAATATAAAAATAACATGACACCTTGGGTAGTTTTAGCAACAATTGTCGGGTATTTTTGCCTGTTGTTTCTTATAACATTCTTGGCTAACCGCAAAAGTAAGAATGCCGGTTTTTATGCCGATAGTGTGAAAGCTCCGTGGTATATCGTATCGTTTGCTACGATGGGAGCGGCAATTTCGGGAGTGACTTTTGTTTCGGTTCCCGGAATGGTTGAGGCTAAGGGTTTCTCTTATCTTCAAATGCAATTCGGCTTTATTATAGGTTATGCCGTAATAGCATTTATGCTTGTGCCTATGTTCTACAAGCGTAATCTTGTTTCTATTTATGGTTATTTGGCTCAACGTTTCGGCTCAAGCACACACAAGAGCGGCGCATGGTTCTTTTTTGTATCCAAGATGCTTGGTGCTGCTGTACGTTTCTATGTGGTGTGCGTCACTTTGCAGGCTTTGGTGTTTGAACCGTTGAATATACCGTTTGAAGTGAATGTGCTGTTTACTGTGGCTCTTATATGGCTGTATACAAAGCAAGGCGGAGTGAAGACGGTAATATGGACCGACACTCTGAAGTCATTCTGTTTGGTGGCTTCGGTTGTTCTTTGTATAATTTTGATAGCTGATAGTCTCGGATACGGTTTCAGTGGAATATTCGGAGCTATTGCTGATGATCCGCACAGCAAATTGTTCTATTTCGATAATCCTAAAGAAGGTACATATTTCTGGAAACAATTCATTGCGGGTATTTTCATGGTGATTGCGACATGTGGTCTTGATCAAGACATGATGCAACGCAATCTTGCCTGCAAGAATTTTAAGGAATCGCAAAAGAATATGCTTGTGAGTGCGGTTACGCAAGTGTTCGTTGTGGGATTGTTCCTTTGTCTCGGCGTTCTATTGTATCAATATGCCGGCAAGATGAACATTGTAGCCGAGAAATCGGATGATTTGTTCGGTCTTATTGCTGCGGGCGGTACGATGCCTATATTTGTGGGAATATTGTTTATCGTGGGCTTGTGTGCAGCGGCATATTCGGCTGCAGGCTCGGCTCTTACGGCTCTTACCACATCGTTTACCGTGGATATACTGAAAACTCAGGATAAGGAAGATAAAAGCAAGGAAAAGACTAAGCGTGAAATGGTTCACGTGGCTATGGCGGTCGTAATGGCAATTGTCATTATAGTGTTCTACTATTTGAACAGTCAAGATGCTATCAGTGCCGTATACTCTATTGCAAGCTACACTTACGGTCCTATCCTCGGTCTGTTTGTGTTCGGAATGTTCATCAAGAATAAAGTGCGTGATGGGCTTGTTCCGTTTGTGTGTATCGCATCACCTGTAGTATGCTACTTTGTACAGGATTGGCTTTTCAATGCATTCGGTTATGTGATGAGCTTTGAACTTCTGTTACTGAATGCATTCGTAACGGTGTTAGGTCTTGCCTCGATTGCAAAGAAAGACAAGGTGAAAGAAACGGCATAATTGCTATTGATGGCAAAAAATGTAGTAAATAAATATATTTGGATAGTTGATACTATCCAACGTTATGGAAGAATCACCCGCGAGGAATTAAACAACTTGTGGGTGAATTCTTCTTTCTCGGACGGTATTCCAATGTCGCGCCGCACGTTCTACAATTACCGTCAAGGCATTGCCGATATGTTCAATATAGATATTGAGAATGATTCCTCTACCTATGAATACTATATTACGGGGGAGAACGGCGGACAGTCTTCAAAATTACTTAATCTACTGCTTGATACAGCTTCTATGAGCGGAATGTTGCGTGATTCTCATGATGTGAGCGACCGTATTATATTGGAAGATGTACCCTCAGCCCGTGTCAACCTGCCTATTGTGATGCAGTCGTTGAAATCATGTAACCGCATAGTATTCTCTTATTGCAGTTATAACAGGGTGAACACGTCGCATGGTGTAACGATAGAGCCTTATTGCGTGAGACTTTTCAAGCAATTGTGGTATGTAATAGGCTACAATCTTAAAGATCGTAAGATTAAAACATATTCGCTTGACCGCATGAGCGATGTGGTAATTAATCAAGAAACGTTTGAAATGCCTGCCGATTTTGATGGTACTACATATTTCAACGATTGTTTCGGTGTGATGACCAGTCGAGGCAATGCGAGGGACGTCGTTCTGCGTGTATCGTTGAATAAGGCAAAATATCTGCGTGCTTTACCGTTGCATCATAGTCAGCGGGAAGAAATACATGACCATTATTCATTATTCTCTTATCATTTATTCCTTACGAATGATTTTGTAGCCGAAATTCTTTCGCATGGAGCTGATGTTGAGGTGGTCTCTCCACCCGAACTCCGGGCGATAGTAATCTCCCAACTTCGCTCCGCACTCAACCAATATTAAAAAAACTTCTAAGCTAAGGCGAGGTCGAAGTCGGTGATAAACTTGTCGAAGTAGGTGTTACTTTCCTTTATTGATGCCACTATCTCTTGCGGTGTCCAGAATTTAGGCTTTTCAATATTCGGGTTAAGCTTTATGTCTATTGCCAGCATATCGTTCTGCACGTGGTTGCGTAAGTATGAAATGATATTCATTTTGTGAGCGTTAAACGATTCTACTTGGACTTGATTTTCAACTTCGATTTCATATAATGTGTCGTTGATTTTTCTCGGAAGAGAACAACGCATGGTGTTAATGATAATCTGTTCGCGCGGATGCTCGTCAATGAATTGTTGCCAAGCTTTTAGTAGTGCGTGTTCGTCGAAAGGCGTTGTTCGTCGTTGTGAAATGTTTCTTTGCGTTTGTGTACCTTGTTCGGCTGCCTCCTTATTGTTAATCAGTATTCGTGGAGTATTTCCAACGGTTCGTTTCACTGTGTTTGTCGATTGTTGTGCCGGAGACGGTGCTATTGGCGGAACTGCGGTCGAAACCACAGTTGCCGTAGCTTGTTTTGATGTTGCCGGCGCTACTGTTGCAGGAGTAGCCGTTGCAGCCTGTTGTCGTATGGGCTGAACTTTGCGTAACGCATCTGTACCGCCATCGCCGCCGGCGGGCAATGGGGTAGATTTATCAAAAAGCTGACTTAGTTTTATAAGAGTAAGCTCCACAAGCAATTGCTTATTGGTGGCTGTGCGATAATCCAAGTCGCACTTGTTGCACAAATCAAGTGCGCGGTAGAAGAATTGCGGCGTGAGTTTTGCTCCTTGTACCACAAATTGATTGGCGACCTCTTCGGTAGTTTCAAGTAAGCATTTTGTGGCGGGAGTTGCAGCTACCATCAGGTTTCTGATATGTTCTGCAAGTCCGTTGATGAAGAAAAGAGAGTCAAAGCCTTTGTCTCTTATGTCTTTGTATATAAGCAAGGCTTGTGGGACATCTACAGCCATGAATGCCTCAATAAGCTTGAAATAATAATCGTGGTCGAGAACGTTCAGATTATCGATGGCAGACCGGTATGTTATATTGCCTTGTGATGAAGCTGCTACTTGGTCGAAAATGGAAAGGGCATCACGCATAGCCCCATCTGCTTTCTGTGCTATGACATTCAGAGCGGTAGTTTCAGCCGTAATGTTCTCTTGTGATGCGATATAAGTAAGTTGGTCTACGATGTCTTGTACTGTGATGCGTGAGAAGTCGTAAATTTGGCAACGTGAAAGAATTGTGGGTATAACCTTGTGCTTCTCGGTGGTCGCAAGAATGAAAATTGCGTGAGCCGGTGGTTCTTCCAGCGTTTTCAAGAACGCATTGAAAGCGGCTTGGGACAACATGTGAACCTCGTCGATAATAAACACGCGGTATTTACCTATTTGCGGCGGAATACGCACTTGTTCGGTAAGGGTGCGTATATCATCCACAGAATTATTGGATGCCGCATCCAGTTCTACTATATTATAGGAACGTTGCTCATTGAGAGCGATGCATGATTCACACTCATTGCAAGCCTCTCCGTCGGGAGTAGGCTTTAGGCAGTTGATAGTTTTTGCGAAAATACGTGCACATGACGTTTTGCCCACACCGCGAGGACCGCAGAACAAGTAGGCATGTGCCAGTCTTCCCGAGTCTATCGCCGTCTTGAGCGTGTGTGTAAGAGCTTGCTGTCCCACCACACTGCGGAATGTACTTGGTCGGTATTTTCTTGCCGATACGATATAATTTTCCATCGTTAAAACACAAATTTATCACAAAGATAACTTAAAGTTAAGAGCAATACAAAATTTTCTCTGTAACTTTGCTGCTGAAATGAATTGTAGAGTGATGTCGGAGCGTAAATATAATAAAATTACTGTGTTCTGCGCGTCGAGCGCATTGGTTGACAAGGCATATAGTGATGCCGCTTATCGTCTCGGTGAATTATTTGCACAACGGGGGATTACCTGTGTGTGCGGTGCCGGTAATTGCGGACTTATGCGTGCTGTTGCCGACGGTACGCTTGACCACGGAGGAGCAGTAACAGGTGTGATACCTCAATTTATGGTAGATAACGGTTGGTGTCATACCGGACTTACCGAGACTATTATTACTGCAGATATGCATGAGCGGAAAGAGACAATGAGCCGTCTTGCCGATGCTGTAATAGCTCTTCCGGGTGGTTGTGGTACTCTTGAAGAACTGCTCGAAATTATAACATGGAAACAGCTTGGGCTTTATAAGGGAGTTATCGTTATTCTAAATATCAATGGGTATTACGATAATCTTATTGCCATGTTATGCCATTGTATAGAAGAAAAGTTTATGAAAAGTTCGCATGCTTGTTTATGGCATGTGGCTGAAACTCCTGAAGGGGCTATGTCTCTGTTGGAAACTATTGATATTGATGCTGAAATGTCGGTTGAATCTAAATATTAATACGCTCTCATGCAATCAGAACAGGTTCAACAAGTACAACCGCGCATAATCGCTGTTCCGGAGAGTCGGGAAGGGATAGCTTTTGAGAATACGCCGCTTAATGATACCGGCACGATGGGCATTGTTATGCTTGTATTTTTCCTTATGGCTGTGATTTTCCGACGCGGATACAAATATGTTTCAGATTTTTCACATCACATGTTTTCGGTGCGAAAGCGTCAGAACGCTTTTGAAGATCACACAATGAATGAGACTCTGATGATGGTGGTAATGCTGGTGAATACCTGTATTATGGTGGGGATTATGCTGCATATAGGCATTAACTATTATTATCCTGAATTTGAAATGTCCAAGAACGTGTTTAAGTCGGTGGGATACTTGTCATTGCTCATGGGAGTATATCTCTCGTTACAGCTATTGATGTACCGTGTGCTTGGTTATGTATTTTCCACAGATGCCGAAGATACACGCTTATGGATTGACGGATTCAATGCTTCTCAGTCTATGTTAGGACTATTGTTGTTCCCTATTGTGTTCATAGGGATGCTCATCCCCGGTAGTATATCGTTTATGCCGAAAGTTGCGGTGTTGATGTATGTGTGTGCACGTTTAGTGTTTGTTAGTAAGGGATTTAGGATTTTTTTTAACAATATTTCCTCTTGTGTCTATTTTATTTTGTATCTTTGCACCGTTGAAATTGTTCCTGTTTTTATGATTTATAAAGGAGCAATTTATTTGAGTGGAACTATAGTATAAAAAAACAGTATTATCGTGAATATTAAGAAAATACTGGTTTCTCAACCGAAACCTTCATCTGAAAAATCCCCATACTATGATATTGCAGCTAAATATGGAGTGGAAATCGTGTTTCGTCCGTTCATAAAAGTTGAGGGGCTGAGCGCAAAGGAATTTCGTCAACAGAAAGTTTCCATATCCGATTATACCGCAATTATTTTCACGGCAAGAACAGCAATAGATCATTTTTTCCGTTTATGTGAAGAGACGAGAGTGACTATACCCGATACGATGAAATACTTCTGTACAACCGAAGCTATTGCATTGTATTTACAGAAATATATTGTGTATCGCAAGCGAAAAATTTTCTTTGGCAAGTCGGGAAAATTGGATGATCTCATACCATCGCTCACCAAGCATATCAAGGAGAATTTCCTACTGCCTGTTGCCGATGTACATAAAGATACTCTATCGGTATTGAATGACAATAAGATTCCTTATACCACTGCTGTGATGTATCGCACTGTGAGCAATGATTTTGAGGACGGTGAGGCTTTCGATTATGATATGCTGATGTTCTTCAGTCCTTCAGGTATAGATTCGTTGAAAAAGAATTTCCCTGACTTTGTGCAAGGTGACATAAAAATAAGTGCATTCGGTCTTGCTACGGCAAAAGCTGTTAAGGATGGAGGTCTGCGTTTGGATTTGGAAGCGCCTACAGCTGAATGTCCTTCTATGACAAGTGCATTGGATATGTTTTTGAAGAAAAACAACAAAGCAAAAAAATAATGTAAAAATTAATCTGTTTAAATTTTAAACAGATTAGAAAAAATACCCTTTAAAGGACAAAAAAGAGATGAAAACCACATTTCATCTCTTTTTTCACTATTTTTGCAACAGGATAAATATCGAAGGAATGACAGGTAACAGATTATACAAGTTTGAAAAACTATGCAGTCGCACGATGATCAATAATATGTTTCATGGTGGCAAGTCTGCTATTTGTTATCCTTTGCGAGCGGTGTTCAGTGTAACGGATAAAGAATCGACGCCGGCTCAATTCCTTATAACCGTACCTAAAAAAAAGATACGAAAGGCTGTTAACCGCGTCTTGCTGCGTCGCAGGATACGTGAAGCTTATCGCCTTAATCGTAATTTACTCATACCATGCCTTGAGGATAATGATTGTTCATTGAAAATAGCTTTTGTATATCTTAGTGATGAAATAGTCGATTATGGTGTAGTGAACGAGAAAATGCAGGCTCTTATGAATAAGATTTCGGGTATAGTATCCAAGGATAGAAGTCAGGGTGATGTAACACAAGCAGAGCCATGAGAAAAATATGTATATTCATATTGATTCTTCCTATACGATTTTATCAGTGTTGCATTTCTCCGCTGTTTCCGCCTATGTGCCGCTTTACGCCTACTTGCAGTGAGTATGCCATACAGGCTATACGTAAGCATGGGGCGATAAAGGGGTTGTTGCTTGCCATTAAGCGAATTTGCCGTTGTCATCCTTTTGGTGGTGGTGGTTATGACCCTGTTCCCTAAGCAGCCTATGATAACAGATGCGCATACACATCACCAAGAGCGTATGGGGGCTGTCATAAACTCTTCTTTTCAAGATTTCAAGCCTCAAGCAGGTTTGTTCTATTCTATAGGGATACATCCTTGGGATATTATAGCCGGATGTGATTTAGAAAAGAATCTTAAAGCGGTGGAAACTTTGGCAGCTGAATGTGAACAAGTGGTTGCTATAGGCGAATGTGGGGTAGATTCTCTGACAACTGCTCCGATAGAGGTACAGTTAAAGGTGTTTGAACGTCATATTGAATTGTCGGAACGGTTAAGAAAACCTCTCATAATACACAGTGTGCGCAGCAGTAATGATATAATGGCATCATACCGAAAACATAAGCCCGTCATGCCTTGGGTAATACATGGTTTCCGCTCGAATGTGAATGTTTTAAGAACCTTTCTTTCCGGGGAGAATATTTATATATCTGTTGGAGAAAAATTTTGTGAAGAAGCCGTAAAATCCATTCCCGAAGAGCGTCTTTTGATAGAAACCGATGAATCACTTTTACCGATAGAATCTATAGCCGAGCGTGTTGCCAAAGTACGCAATCAATCTGTAGAGGGCATAATGAACCTTATATTAAAAAATTTAGGGCGTTGTGTCAGGATTAACAATCTGCCCATTATTATCGATATTAGATCTTAGTCATGTACTTCAGTACACTTCAATTGAGATAAAAATCAATGCCTTGCGTCTTGTCAATTCTTACAAACCTAAAGGAGCTGTGTCAAAATTTATTTTTGGCTCAGCTCCTTGTTACAGATGATTTTCCTTAAAGAGGGAAAAGTATTGTCTTCTTATTTTATTATAATCTTTTGAGTGTGAACATTTCCGTTAACTGTTGCAGACACAATATAGATGCCTGATGCCAGATTTACGGTCATTTCGGCTGTGTTTACGGCATGTGCCACTTGTGCTCCTGTCAGATCATAAACCGATACCGATTGTGCCGTATCGCTCATAATGATATTGTTGCCTCTTGCCTTTATGGTGAAATGAGTATCCTCACTCATAGTGCTTTCAATGCCTGAAATGCTTGTATCGGTAATGTCATAAGCGCAAAGTCCGCATCCCGGTACATACATGAATATTCTCACTGTATTGTCGTCGATATTGGCGTAATCGACCGGAGCATGCATGGTTCCGCTATATACGTTTCCAAGTCCTTTCTTCGGCAAAGTCCAAAGTAGTTGCATTGAAGAGAATGACATATTGTCATCGGTAGATACTACGTTAAATGTCCAAGGCACATCGGTTCCGTCATCACCGTATGAATACAATACATACTTTTTATTGTTGAGAGTAAAGAATGTACAACCGTTGCCTTCGGTCTGTTCCGGTGCTAAAGCTGTATTGTTCTTGAAAGAGTCTTCCATTGCCCCCGTCGAGAAGTTGTAACGTGTCATCGGTGTAGCAGCACCGTCTATAAGTATCGAATTCTCATCGATTACGGTAACGGTAGGAGCTGTACCGAAGTGAGAGCCGGAATAAACATCCTTAACTGTAGTGGTCTCTTCCTTTGTCTGTGAACCGTTTTCAAAAGTCCAGCGTACAACATTCAATGATTCGCGGATAGCTGCGTAAATCTTGAAATTGCCGGTACTTACATCGCCCCATAATGCAACATGATCCAAACGAACACTTTTGGAAGTGGCAACCGATGCAACTTGTGTTACCGCTCCTGTTTCAAGGTTTACCAAGAATATTTTCAATGGTGTGGAATTTGCGCCCAAAGTAAGGTTTGTGACACACACATTGCCTTTGCTGTCCTTAATAACATCGTTGCAAGGATAATATCCTATTGAAACTTCTTCACCAAGTTTCAAGTCTCCCATGTGTTCACCGGTATTGATATTGTATTTACGCAGGTAGGTATTTGCTCCTGATGAATTTTCGCTTCTGCCTGATACATATACATAATCACCGGATACGCACATACCGCGATTAAATGAGCCGTTGCTTTCAAAGACGATATTATTGTAATCGCTCAAGATAGAACGCATCCACACATTTTCCACTTTTAATGAGCCTGCATCGCTGTAGCTGTCGTTGTCATATTTGATTTCATATCCCGGTTCAAAATTGCCTACGCTAAGTTTCGTAATGGTGAAAGAGCGCGATTCCGAGACACCTGTATTGAAGTGAGAACCTTTGGTCAATACTCTCCAATGGAAAGTACCCTTACCGAGCAGAGATGCCGGAATTGTGTGGGACACGCTTTCTTCTTCAAGCACAGCGTCTATATCACCACTGTATTTTAATGTTGAGAAATCACTTGATGCTGATATTTCAATAGTATATTTCTCTACATCAGCATTGCCTGCGCCTTTCCATACGAAGAAACATTCATCCTCGATTTCGGCACCGTTCACAGGAGATGTAAGAGTTACTATAGGTCCGGCGGTACGTGTTGGAGCTTTGAATGTTGCTGTTTCGCTCACAGATTCTAATTTTTCCGGTTGTGAGGTGCGCACATGCCAATAATAAGTCTTTGCATCTGAAAGGAACCCTAAATCTATAGTGGTTGAATTCTCTTTAATGTTTTTCTCTTGATAGATTATTTTAGAGAAAGTATTGTCTTCAGCAATTTCAATGGTGAAAGTAGCGTTGTCAATTTTATTCCATGAGAATGTTGTTACCCATTCGGCTGTTGTTCCACCTATAGGAGATACCGGCACAGCTGTCTCAGATTCTCCGTTAGGATAGTTGAGTATAGTGGCAGTATGTTCTTTGCCATATCCGTCAAATACATGTACTGCATACCAGTAATTACCCTGTTTTTCTGGTGCTAATGTATAGGATGTTCCATAAACCACCTTTTGCAAGTATTGTACGTCGAAACCATCGCCGTCGGCAGCTTGAGCCTTCTCATAAGAAACAGCGTGAGGTACGGCATATACGGTATAGCGTATAATCGCATTGCCGTTTTTTGTTGCATCCCAAGATAGAGTTCCGTTATTGTAAGCGAGGTTTGCAACTTCTCCGTAATTTGTGCCTGATTTCCATGTAATCTCCGGTGTCAATGCAGGAGTTGAATAAACATCGTTTGCAAGAGACTTTAAATAACTCTTGAAGGTGTTTGTGTTGTAGAAAATACTGCCGCAATTATTATTTTTAGCGTAAGTGCGGTTATGCTTTATTTGTTTGGCTATTTCTGTTGCACCCCAATTGTTGACCTTATAAGAAGCCTGACTTGCATAGTAGTGGCATTTGAGCTTTTCGGCAGCATCGCTCCACCAGTGGGTTAATTCCTCATATCCGTTGGTTGAGTGTGTGGTTTCCCAATAAAGCTGAGGAGAGATGAAATCTACAGAACCTTCTGCCATCCAAGCCAATGGATCGGAATAAATTTGTGCGTATTGCCAGTCACTTGCGGATGATCCGTAAGAAGAAACCGACGGAAGACCGTATTTGCTTGCCGATTTGTGTGCTACACCTGCAGGACCTATTCCGAAACGTACATCAGGACGCAATTCTTTAATAGCATTATAGCAATCGGCAACCATATCGTTTACATTACGGCGACGCCAGTCTCCTATCGACATTGTTGTTCCGCTTGCCTTATAGTGACTGTAATCCGGTGCGGAAGACGATTCTGTAGTTCCGCCACCGGGATAGAAATAATCATCAAACAGAATACCGTCGATAGCGTAGTTGTTTAGGATTTCTTTTATAACGTTTACAATTAATTCGCGTGTTTCTTTAAGCGCAGGATTAAATGTTACATAAGTTCCGTTGTCTCCGGCAATAAGCATATCTTTCTCTTTCCATTCGTTGTCTATATCTGTTGACCACGTATTCCATCCTCCTGAACTCCAGCGGTAAGGATTGAGCCAAACATAAGCCTCAATGCCGCGTTTGTGCGCTTCTTCAACGAAATATGCCAATGGATCCCATCCCGGATCTACTCCTCTTGTACCTGAAACGTAGCTCGACCATGGTGCGTATTGTGACGGATATAAAGCGTCACCCATAGTGCGCACGTGTAAGCATGTAGAAGTCATGTTTAATGCTTCTAGATTGTCAAGATATGCCAATAATTCTTTTTTCTGAGCGGCTTGAGCTGAAGCAGACGCACCTTTGGTAGAGGGCCAGTCAATATTAGACACAGCAGTGAGCCATGTGGAGCGCATTTCTCGTTTTGGATTTGCGGCAAACATAGTTCCCGCTGTTAACGTAATAGCCAATAGGGCTGTAAAGATTTTCTTTGTCATGTTTATTATGTAATTGTTAGTTTCTTATTATTTGTGCAAAAATAGTATAATTCAATTAAATACACATATTTTTTTGAATTTAAATAAAAAAACAATGGCGATGAGTTTTGCTCTCACCGCCATTGTTGTAATCCCTGATAAGGATGATTATTTGATTTTTGCCTGAATGGCTTTGCTTTCTTCTTCGTAACCCGGTTTGTTGAGTAAAGCAAACATATTGCGCTTGTAGTCTTCTACTCCCGGCTGATTGAACGGATTTACATCAAGGATGTATCCGCTTATACCGCATGCGATTTCAAAGAAATAAATCAATCCGCCAAGATTCTTTTCATCAAGGCGAGGAAGGGTGATAAGCATGTTAGGCACACCGCCATCCACGTGTGCAATACGTGTTCCGAGTTCTGCCATTTTATTTACTTCATCTATACGTTTACCGGCTATGTAGTTAAGCCCATCGAGGTTGTCTTTGTCGGCAGGTATAGTGATTTCGTGGGATTGTTCCTCTATGGTGATGACTGTTTCAAATATTGTGCGTTCTCCGTCCTGAATCCATTGCCCCATAGAATGAAGGTCGGTAGTGAAGTCTACCGATGCAGGGAAAATGCCTTTTTTGTCCTTGCCTTCGCTTTCTCCGTAAAGTTGTTTCCACCATTCGGCGAAGTAGTGAAGTTTAGGATTATAGTTTACAAGGATTTCGATTTTTTTACCTGCCTGATAAAGCGCATTGCGGGTAGTAGCATATTTAACAGCTATGTTTTCATCGTCTGCTTGTGCCGTAGCCGCCTGCATGGCTCTTGCTCCTTCAACGAGAGCCTTGATGTCGTATCCTGCTGCTGCAATAGGCAGTAGTCCCACCGGAGTAAGAACAGAGAAACGACCTCCTACGTTGTCGGCTATAACGAATGTCTTGTATCCTTCTTCGGTTGCAAGTTTGCGTAGCGCACCTTTTTTTGCATCGGTAATAGCAACAATGAGTTTGGATGCTACAGCTTTCCCCTCCTGTGATTCAAGCAGTTCCTTTAAAATGCGAAAAGCAATGGCAGGTTCTGTTGTTGTACCCGACTTGGAGATTACGATGATACCGAATTTTTTACCTTTCAACAAATCAACAAGTTCGTATGTGTAATCTTCTCCGATATTTTGTCCGGCGAACAGGATGCGCGGACCTTTCGCCGGCTTGTATTCGGCAAAAGCATCACTTAAAGCCGAAATCACGGCTTTTGCGCCAAGGTAGCTGCCGCCAATACCGATGGCAACTACATATTCGCAGCCGTTAAAGGCTTTTGCTGCATCGTTGATTTCATCAAGTAGGGCATCCGGTGTTTCGGCGGGTAATTTCACCCAACCTAAAAAATCATTGCCTGCTCCTGTTCCTTTGTCCAATTTTTCAATGGCATCGGCTGCGGCGCAGTTAAGAGCCTTAATGACATCTTCGCTCACCGAACCAAGTACGTTTTGATTGTTTATACTAATCTTTTTCATTCTATTGTTTTATTAAAACATTTTTTAATTCCGATTGTTTACACCAATTGTGTTGCGATTTTGCTCATTGCTGCCGCAGGTGATACTTTTTCATACAGGATAGAGTACACCCCTTCAAGTATAGGCATATATACGCCGTATTTCTTGTTGATTTCATATATGCACTTTGTCCCGTAGTATCCTTCCACAACCATTTCCATCTCCATCATAGCCGATTTTACCGAATATCCTTTACCTACCATGGCTCCGAAATTGTGATTTCGGCTGAATTTGGAATAGCAGGTGACAAGCAGGTCGCCAAGGTATACGGAGTCACATATATTGCGTTCGCATGGATTCACTTTATTTAGGAATCTGCCCATTTCCTTAATGGCGTTGCTCACCATCATGGCTTGGAAATTGTCCCCGCTTTTCATTCCGTGAAGTATTCCCGATGCTATAGCGTACACGTTTTTCAGTACAGCACCGTATTCAATGCCTGTGACATCTTTTGAAAGCGCGGTTTTCATTTTCGGACCGTTGAGACGTTCTCCAAAAAGGCGGCTCAAGTCTTCGTCTACAGAACCTACAGTAAGATAGGACATGCGTTCGAGAGCGACTTCTTCGGCATGGCAAGCACCGCTCACTACAAGAATGTTCTCTTGTTTCACATGATAAAAATCACGCATGTATTCTGTGATTACCACGTTTTCGTCAGGAACAATTCCTTTTATGGCTGTTACTACATATTTGTTGCTTATGTCGGCTGTGATTTTCTTAAGATGTTCTTTCATATAAGGTGAAGGCATTGCCAGTAGCAACGTGTCGGCTTGTCGGCATACCTCATTTATATCGCTGGAGAATTCTATTCTGTCGGTATCGAAACGAACATCACTCAGATAGGCGGGATTGTGTCCCGTCCTTAGAAAGTCGGCTATGCGGTCATCGCGCCGCATATACCACATTATCTTTTCATCCCTATTGTTGGTTAACAACAGCTTTGCGAGAGCGGTAGCCCAGCTACCGCCTCCCATAACTGCTATTTTACCGGGGAAAACATTATTCATAATCCCTCTGTTTCGTTGATTGTTCTATTGTTGTAGTTCAATTTGCGGCATTTGCAATCCAGCCTGCAATTTCTTCGTTGCCAGGATTTTTCAAACCCAGTTTATGTTTCTTGTTCAATCCGCATATTTCCTGCATCAGTTTGCCCGGATTGGCTTCTTTCAAGCTATCCACAGTCAAGTAGCCTGCTTTCTGGATTACTTCCACCCATTCTTCGGGTACTCCTATCTCTGTGTACTTGCTTGCTGCATCGCGCTTAGCCACTTTTTCCGGTCGCATCTGCGGAAACAGCAGAACTTCCTGAATGGTGCTTTGTCCGGTCATGAGCATAACGAGACGATCCATTCCTATTCCCATTCCTGATGTTGGAGGCATACCGTATTCCAATGCACGGACGAAGTCATGATCGATGAACATTGCTTCATCGTCGCCCTTTTCAGATAGACGTAATTGTTCTTTGAAACGTTCTGCTTGGTCGATAGGGTCGTTCAACTCGGAGTATGCGTTACACAATTCCTTACCGTTAACCATAAGTTCGAAACGTTCGGTAAGGTCGGGATTTGAGCGGTGACGCTTGGTGAGCGGTGACATTTCCACAGGATAGTCGGTGATGAATGTAGGCTGTATATAGTTGCCTTCGCAGAACTCGCCGAATATTTCGTCGATAAGTTTGCCCTTACCCATTGTTTCGTCTACCTCCATCTTCAATTCCTTGCAAATGGCGCGTATTTCATCTTCGCTCTTGCCTGTCAAGTCATATCCTGTAAATTCCTTGATACTGTCAAGCATCGTGACGCGCTTGAACGGTGCTTTGAAACTTATCATGTTTTCACCTACTTTCACTTCATGTGTTCCGTTTACGTCCATACACACTTTTTCAAGCATCTTTTCGGTGAAGTCCATCATCCAGTTGTAATCTTTGTAGGAAACATAGATTTCCATGCAGGTGAACTCGGGATTGTGAGTGCGATCCATACCTTCGTTACGGAAATTCTTGCCGAATTCATATACGCCCTCAAAACCGCCCACGATAAGACGTTTCAAGTATAGCTCATCGGCAATGCGCAAGTATAGCGGTATGTCAAGCGCATTGTGGTGGGTGATGAAAGGGCGAGCGGCTGCTCCTCCCGGGATAGACTGTAAGATAGGAGTTTCTACTTCAAGATAGCCTTTGCTGTTGAAATATTCGCGCATGGAGCTGTACACCTTGGTGCGCTTGATGAAAATCTCTTTTACTCCCTCGTTTACCACCAAGTCTACATAACGCTGGCGATAGCGAAGTTCGGGGTCATCGAAAGCGTCATATACAACGCCGTCTTTCATCTTTACTATGGGAAGAGGGCGAAGTGATTTGCTTAATACCGTGAGTTCTTTGGCATGGACGGTAATTTCCCCCATTTGAGTACGGAATACAAATCCTTTTATGCCTACGAAATCTCCTATGTCGAGCAACTTTTTGAATACGACATTGTACATGTCTTTGTTTTCATCGGGACAGATGTCGTCGCGGCTTATATACACCTGTATTCTGCCTTTTGAATCTTGTAATTCCATAAAAGACGCTTTACCCATGATGCGGCGGCTCATGACACGTCCGGCTATGCTGACTTCACGTTCCGGTTCGTCATCTTTAAACTCTGCCTTTATATCGGTTGTATGTGCAGTAACGTTGTACTCGGCAGCGGGGTATGGCTCGATACCCAAATTTCTCATTTCGGCAAGACTGTTGCGTCTCACGATTTCTTGTTCGCTCAAATCTAATAAGCCCATTCGATTCAGTATTTTAATATGTTATTATTATCGTTAAATCAAGGCATACTTTGCCATTATCTTGCAAAAGTACAAAAAAACGCACATTCTCCGCTCTTTATCCTCAAATTATTGTTGTTTTTCCGGTTACTTGGATGCGTATGGGTGAAAATGCAATGTTTTTTTACTTCATAAAACATCGTTTTTAATGGAAGAGCCTTTTGAATAAAAATGATATAGCACCTAAAAACAAGAATCTGTTTAATTTTATTCCGACAAAAATCATCGCATATAAATCAGGTATAATGACTTCAATAAAACTTAAATTCAGGAAACCGACTGCAGATAAGTCTCTCGGTACGCTTTATTATTCTCTCATTCATAATCGTGTGGTGCGTAATATAACCACCACCTACCATATTGCTCAAGATGAATGGGACGGAGGCAATGTAGTGGCATCGATGTCTGTCGGCAGAGAACGAAAAGCGTATCTGAAGAAAACGAGAACCCGTACTATAATAGAGCAGTGTCGCTTGGAACGAATCGTAAGACGACTTAAAGATAGTCCATTGTTTTCTCTTGATGCCGTAGTAGACGAGTTCAGGAGTATAGAACGAGAGGGGACACTCCATCGTTTTATTAATGGGATAATTGCGGCTCTTATGGCTTTGGGCAAGAGCCGTACGGCAGAAACCTATATTTCGGCTCTATGCAGCTTTGAAAAATTCACTGAGGACAAGGATATGATGCTGGAAGAAATCACATCCGATATGATGAAACGTTATCAGGCTTTCTTACTCGATAACGGTGCATCGATGAATACGGTATCTTTTTACATGCGCATACTTCGTGCTGTATATAACAGGGCGGTGGAAAAAGAGATAATTGAACAGAAACATCCGTTCAGGCAGGTGTATACCGGAGTGGGGAAAACTGTGAAACGTGCAGTTTCTCTGCAAAGCATACGGCGTATAAAGCAGCTCAACCTGTCGGGTCAGCCGACTATGGAATTTGCTCGCGATATGTTTCTGTTCAGTTTTTACACAAGAGGTATGTCTTTCGTCGACATATCGTTTCTTAAAAAATCCAATCTCAAGCATGGCATGCTTGTTTATAGGAGACGTAAAACGGGACAATTGTTGTCAATCAAATGGGAGCGGTGCATGCAAGACATCGTTGACCGATATGGTAAGCCATGCTCGGAATACATGTTCCCGATAATAACAACCAAGGATATGGAGCAGGCGCGTTCACAATATAAGAACAAACTTTATATCATCAACAGGAAATTGAAACGCATAGCCGAAATGGCAGGAATCACCGTGCCGCTCACCACTTACGTGGCTCGCCATTCTTGGGCAAGTATAGCCCATAGTAAGAACATTCCGGTTTCGGTCATAAGCGAAGGTATGGGACACGATTCGGAAAAGACGACAAGGATATATCTTGCTTCGCTCGACACCACGACCATAGACCGAGCCAACAGCCTCATCCTCCGCTTATTGTAAAAAAGAATGTTACGCCACAAAACAATCATGACGTAACATCTTTATTATAGCTTTAATACACTAAAAACCGCCCGGTCAATCTCTTGTGAAGAGAGACTTAATAATTTGCAAATTTATAAAAAATAATTGATTATCAACCTATTTACTCCGCAGAAAACAAAAATCTGTAAAAAATAAGTCCTATTTGTTGCAAATTCGCAATCATTTGTTTGATTTTTTAAACCATTAGTTCCTTTGTATGAGGACTGTATCCTCTCTTCACAAGAGAGGATACATTTTTTAACCCCAAAAAGCTATAATATTATGTCACAAAACAAAACAGTTTTTCCGGGAGCTGAATCAAATGGCAACATGAATCGCTCCAATCGCCAACAGCAGTCTTTTGGTAATAAACCCCATTCAGGAACAAGACGCAGAGCCACGCTATGCGGAGATGTTAATGATTCTCAAAAAGATAATGGCTCGATAGATCAAAAGAATACAGGAAACAGTAAACCTATTGCCGGTTTCCTATATTCGATTTCTCGTACCTCTATAGGAGAATTCTGGCCTCTTTATGTAGGTCAAAACAAAATAGGCACTAATGACGATTGTGATATTGTACTGAGAGAAGCTACGGTATCGGGTCACCATGCCATCCTACATATCAATAAGATGAAAAGACCGGAAAAGACGGAGGCTACAATTATAGATTGTCAATCTACCAACGGAACAATGATTAATGGTAATAGTGTTTCGGTAGCTCGTCCTGAATTATGTAATATGGGAGATGTTATCACTATCGGTAATAGTTATGAGCTACTTGTGATACTTATTGATACTAAGGCTTGCGGTCTTTCAGTTGCTGAAAACTTCATATCTACTGATGATGAGCAATATGATATTCCGGAACCAATGCCTTTTAATCCCGTTGGTACTCGAAAAACCCGTCCCGGAACAGATGAACCACACTTTGTTAATCCGGATCAACAAATGGATTCCCCAACTGAACCCGGTACGGTTGGAATAGATCCTACTGCAAATAGAGGATTCACAAAAGGCAAAACAGAATACGGTATTTAGTCTTAACGTTAACGGAAATGCCTATAATCAAAATACAAAGTGACTTAAACAGGATACAAAGGGTCTATTATGAGTATAATTCCTCCGATGCACCTTTAGGTGAAGGCGGAATGGGCAAAGTATATAAGGGCCGATGTCGTCATGAGATAACAGGACAAGAGCGTGAAGTTGCAATAAAATGCCTTCACAGCGACTTGCCCCCTCATGTAATTGCCCGTGCTAAACGAGAGGCATCGGTTAAGCTCCGGAATGATAATCTTATCGAAATGATTGAGTTTATCAAAATCAGCGGACAAACTGAGATTGGCGAACCGGTGGTGAGATATTATGTCGTGAGTGAATATTTGCATGGTGTAACTCTTGAACAATTGCTCTCCGGAAAGATTACCGATTATAGAGGTGATATTATTCCATTTTTGCAAAGATTATATGAACAGTGGCAGAGAGATCCATATCATTTTGCTTTGAAAATAATACGCAATTTGCTTTCGGGTTTGTCGTCTCTTCATGATAACGGATATATACATCGTGATATAGATCCGTCTAATATAATGATTACCTCAAATGGTAAAATAAAACTGATTGATTTCGGTATCGCTAAGGATTTAAGAAACAGAACGCGGGAGTTCTCCGTACATGGGCAATTTATAGGTAGACCTAAATATGCTGCACCGGAACTTGTGAGAGGTCTTGTCGGAGATCAAAACCTGTCTACTGATTTGTATGCTGTAGGCATATTGTTGTATTACCTTGTAGTAGGCACGGTTCCGTTTGACGGAGAAATGGCTGAAGTGCTTGAACAGCAACTAACGAAAAAAGTTCCGTTAAAAAACATCAAGCAAAACCTGCTTAAATCGGTTATTAAAAAGGCTACACAAAAAAAGAAAGCCGACAGATATCAAAGCTGTGCCGAATTCCGATTGGATATAGATAAACTTATGTTGCGTCCTTATCCGGATGATTCTAAGCCTATATTTAAGTCTCTTGCAATAGGAGTGTCGGCGGCAGCAGTTGTCTTTGTATTGATTGTAGCTATGGATTATTATTTTAGAGAGCAAGAACAAAAAGTTGTTGTAGATGAGGATCATTCAAATGACTCTATACCTCTAAATCCGATTGTTACTTATGAGAAGGCGTTGGCTCTTCTGAAGGATGATGCTACAGCAGAGAAAGGCTTTGAGGAGATGCAGAAGTTGGCGAATAGCAAAGACCCTGACTCGGATGCGTTGTTATTGTTAAGTGGGTTGTATTTTCAGAGTGAAGAAAAGGAGGATAAGAACAATGTGGATTCTTTGAAGAATATTCGTGACAGGCTCAATATAGAGATTGACAATAAAAAGGCTCACGCTTTATTGATTGAAGCTGTAAAACTTAATCCAAGTAATTATAAAGCGCAGTATGAGTTGGGCTGTAATTACAAATCGGGAGCAAAAAGAGGTACTGAGAGGGATGGAGATTCTGCTTATATACATTTTAAGGCAGCTCTTGATAGTGCCGTTTCTGTAGGTGACAAGGAGTTCAGTGAAATCATCAGAGAGAAGATGTCTAATGTGAAACCTAAAAAATATAAGCTAATAAAATGAGCGTATTTCAGCGTCAAGGTGATCCATACCTATATCTGAAAGTTATGGGTAGATGGTATTGTTATGATGTAAATAGTGAACCGTTAGGCAGCGGAGCTATGGGCAGGGTATATTTGGGATATAATGTAGAAACACAAGAAAGAATAGCTGTAAAACGAGTTATAGACCAATATTCCAATAACCCAACCATAAGGGAACGTGCTCGCCAGGAAGCATCGCTTGCATTCCGTCATCATAATTTAGTGGAGATGATAGGGTATTGCGAATATGCTCCTGATAGTGGTCCTATATTCCTGATTAGCAAATTCGTTGACGGTATGGATATAGATAAATATGTCCAAACTCGTTTACAAGTGTATGATCGTACTGAGAAGATTTGTAATGCGATGTGTCAGGTTTTGGATGCTTTGGAATACCTGCATTCAAGAGGTGTCGTGCATAGGGATATAAAGCCCTCTAATATAATGGTGGAAAATGATTCCAACGTAAGGCTGATGGATCTCGGTATTGCGAGATTGAATGGTGGGAATAGTTTCTCAGCACACGGATTTATAGGTACACCTCAATATGCAGCACCCGAACAAATTCTGCGCGACAGAACGGGCAGTGTACAATTGAATGCTGCTACCGATATATATGCTTTAGGTGTAACATTCTATGAATTGCTCACAGGAATTAATCCTTTTGATTGCGATACAGAAGCAGATACGCTTACGCGACAAATGAGAGAGCCGTTACCTAATAGCAGGGATGTCCCCAAGAGATTGATGACCGTGCTGTGGAAAGCAACGGAAAAAGAATCATTAAAACGCTATCAAAGAGCCGCAGAGTTCAGAGAAGCCATAAAAGAGGCTATGTTACCGCCTAAGTCTTTATTTACAAGAATCAAAGAATGGTTTTTAGATTAATTAGAATTCAAAAAGTGTCAATATGGAGGATTTAATTCAGATACCTACCCCAAAATATATAAAGGCATACGCCGAATCGAGAATAGGAGGTAGGTCGGAAAATCAAGATAGTTTCGGTTATGCCGAAACTCCTTATGGCTTTCTTGTGACCGTTTGTGACGGAATGGGTGGCGGTCCGGGTGGAAAAACAGCCTCATCAATAGCTGTAGATGAAATCATCAATGGCGTAAAAGAAGGAAATATAGAAGATACTGTGCCAAACATCCTGATAAAGGCAATTCGCAGAGCCAATATGGCTATAATCAATTACGGTATGGAGAAACCGGAACTTAAAGGAATGGGGTCTACGTGTACTGTTTTGATTATCAGTGAGAAGTGCGCTACAGTAGCATATGTGGGTGATAGCAGAGTATATCAATTGCGTGGTAAAAGCAAGGTATTCCGCACTTTTGATCATTCCATGGTATTTGACCTTGTGAAACAAGGGGTTATTTCAGAGGAACAAGCACGTCTTTCGGCTCAGTCAAATGTGATTACACGTGCCTTGGGTGTAAAATTAGATGTGGAAGTTGACGTTGTGGAATTGTCTTATGAGACGGGTGACCGTTTTCTGTTGTGTACCGATGGAATTCACGGTACTATGCCCGAAACCGAACTGATTGCAGCCGTCAGTGATCGTAAATTACAGCTTGGTGCGATAACCGATACCTTGGCTACAACGGTTGATGGAACAGGTCGTTCTGAAGGTGGTGGTCATGACAACCTTACTTTAGCAATAGTAGAAACCAATATTAATTCAAAATTAAAACAGACTATGAGCAAGAATATGAAAATATCCTTTTTGATTTTGTGTGTCGTGTGTGCAATAAGCCTTATCGTAAATGTCTTTGCTGTTTCAAGTAAATCGGATGTTGAGATCAAGGATGGGAAGCTGAAAATGGATTCTGTAACGTATAATAACAACTTTAAAGGAATGGATTCTGTGCCAATTAATGTAGGCGGCGATACTACTACATATTATATCAAAAAAAAACCTTAGTAAAAAAGAAAATTAATAAAAATACAAAATGAAAACTTATTCTATAGGTCGCGAATTGGGTTGCGACATCGTAATTAATGACTCTACCGATGTGGTGAGCCGTCGTCATGCCATATTGAATGTGACACCTACCGGTTCTATGACTATCATAGACCAAAGTAGCAATGGAACGTATGTTAATGGTATACGAATCAATTCAAATGTTCCGGTACCGGTTACTCGCAAGGATATAATATCATTTGCCCATGTTGCTAAACTTGATTGGAACATGGTACCTCGTTCTAATGCTTGGGTTAAATATGCCGTGAGTGCTGTGGTTGCGGTAGCTATTGTTGCATTCTTGGCATTTGGTTTGGATTATTTCAAGAATACAGATGTAGAACCGGTAACACCTCAAGATAGGACCGCTTTAATCGATTCTGTAAAGAAAGCTGAAATGGCTAAGCAGGATTCTTTGCGTAAAATCGAAAAGGCTAAGCAAGATTCCATAAAGAAAGCCGAAAAAGCAAAACAAGATTCTATAAGGAAAGCAAAGAAAGCTGAAGAATCCAAGAAAAAGAAAGCTGAAGAGTCCTCAAAGAAAAAGTCAAAAAAGAATAAAGAAAAAGAAGACTCAACAAAACAGAGAAGTAAAAGAGTTATAGGATAACAACAACCCTAAAAATACTATCATTATGAGATTACTTAAAATAGGTAGAGATACTGCATGTGATATAGTTTTACACAGCAGTAAAGTGAGTTCACTTCATGCCGAAATGACATTGCTAAACAACGGTGACATTTTGCTTGAAGACAAGAACAGCACCAATGGAACTTATGTAATGAACCGTCCTATCAAGCCGGGTACCCAAGTAACCATTAAACATGGCGATGCCATACGTTTCGCCGATGTGGAATTACTTTGGAGCCAGATTCCAATGCCTGAGGATAATTCCGGTTATAAGGCTGTATTTGGCATCGGTTCCAATTTCCGTAACGAAATACAACTTTCAGGAAATACTGTGAGCCGTTTTCATGCTACATTGAAAATCGATAAGAAAGGAAAAGCATTCTTGCAGGATCACAGTAAGAACGGTTCTACGGTAAATGGAATGCCGGTGAAAAACGGTCAAACTGTGAGGGTGAAACGTTCCGATTCTATTGTCTGCGGTGGCGTTCCGGTAAATATATCTCAATATATCCCCGGCAATATGGCAGCTAAGGCAATGCGTGTAGCTGCTTCTCTCATTATCCTTATAGGTTGTGCGTATGGAATTTATAAATACTTTTTTGATAGTGTTACTCCTATAACTGCAGAAGCTATGCAGAATGCTACGGCATGTGTATATGGAGGATACTATATAGAGGTTTCTCTTAAGGACAACCCTATGGCTAATAATTTTAAGCAATGGCCTAATAAATGGTATGTTGGTCTTAACGATAAGAAAAAATTTGCTATTGGAACAAGTACAGAAGGAATTAGTCCGATAGAATATACGGGAACTGCATTTTTTATTTCAGAAAAGGGAGAATTGGGAACTAACCGCCATGTAGCCGTTCCTTGGAATTGCTTGACAATGGATGAAGAAGAATCGGTGAGACAACTTATGCAAAAAGCGCGTAGTAGAGATAATTCCGATTTGGTGAATTTGCTGAATTATCTCATTACTCTTGGGTTAAATCCTGAAGATGCTAAAGCTTGGTTTGCACGATTCCAAAATTCCGATATAGAAATAAGCGGAAGTCACACACATTTTGGCATCGGCTTGTGTGGGTCAAAGGTAAAAACGGTACTTGATATACATCACTGCCAAGTCATCGCTGAGTCAGGTGACAAAGATAAGGATGTTGCACTTATTCGATTAAATACTGCTGAAACTCCGAAACGTCTTGTGGATATGGGTGCTATTTATGATATTACAAAGGCACGTGTAGATGAAACCTCGTTGAAACCACAAGAAGAGGAATTTTTTATCACGGGTTATCCTTTAGGTGAAACAGTTGGAACAAAGCAGTTTAATGGAACAGAGCTACGTCCAACCATGCATAAAACGACAATAAGTAATACCCCGGATGATAATTGTATTCAAATACAGGTTGTAGGAACCGGAGGACAGAGCGGTTCTCCTGTAATAGACAAGAAGCATCGTCTTGTGGGTGTGTTGTGCAGTGGATTCGGAGGTACTGAAGTTACCTACTGCTGCAATATTAAGCATCTTGTGGAACTTTATAACAAGCACAAGGTTAGAAAATGAGATTAAAGCGTTTTGTTATAGCAATATTGTGCGTGATATCGTCACTCTATGGTTCTGCCAGAATCATAGAGTGGTGTGTTGCGCCGGAATATGATGAAATAAAACCATACGCAGCCGGTTTGTATATGTGCAGTAATAACGGTAAGTGGGGATTGATTTCGTCAGATGGAAAATTGCTGCAACAGCCTCAATATGACTTTATCATGCCGCTTCAAGGCGGATATGCAATAGCCGGAATAGGTGACGGATATGATTATCGTATAACCGGTATAATAGATAAGGAAGGACGAATAGTATCGGTAAACGGACAATATTATATAGCCAATAATTACTATACTTATTTCTCTGAAGGTCTCTTGCCGGTAAAAGATAGTTCCGGCAAGCAGGGCTTTATTAACACGCAAGGTTTTCTTGTTGTAAAATGCAAATTTGGAGAAGTTCATCCGTTCAGTTATGGATTGGCTTCAGTAAAAGATAAAAAAGGAAGAGCCGGTTATATAAAAAAGAATGATCCTAAAAGTGTTATATACAAACCGGAATTGAATAACGGTTTCATTGCTTTTGCTTCAACGTTTCATGAGGGAAAAGCCGTTGTGTCAGTTCATGGTAAAGCCGAAGAAATTAATACACAGTTAAAAAAGATTTCTTCATATAACGGAGATTTGACGACTAATGAATTGAATCATAAACTAAAGAGTGTTGTCAGTGAATCTGCTCAGGCGCAATATTTTGTACCTAAAGAGGATACTCTTATTAAATCTTTTGCTGAAAACGGGCTATACGGCTATAAGGACACCTATGGTATTGCGGTATATCCGTACTTTTCGTCGGCAAGGTCTTTTAATCAAGACGGATGTGCTATTGTGTCGGTAAATGGGAAAATGGGACTTCTGAAACAGTCTTCAGGTGGAACTTATTCTTCTTTTATCGCCAAGAAAGACGAAAGTACTTCATTAAAAACATCGCTTGATATCTCTCGAAAAGGAGTAATAGAAGCATGTGACTATAGAATTTCAGTACCTATTGCTATAGATGCGTCAAAGCTTGAAGTGAGAATGACCTGCGGTGACGGTGTTATGAAAAAATGTGACTTTGAGAATATCGGTAACGGTAATCTGAAAATTTCCTTTACGCCACATGCCGAGTCTAAAGCTGATGTTTTCACGGTAAAAGCCGATGTGGAATATGACGGTTTGCCGGTATATAAATTTTCTCAATCCATAGGATTGAAGTATCCTAAAGCACTTGTGGTATCTGTTCCTAATACAGTGACAGATAAAGCAGACAGTAACGATCGTCAAGTAATAAGGGCTGTGATAAAAAATGACTCAAATGAGGATGTTACGCTTACTGCTACACTTGAAATTCCGAGCAAGCTCGATAAACCGGTATCAAAACGCATCACAGTGCCTGCTTGGGGAAGTGATTCAATCTCGGCTGAGGTGAAAGTAACAGAGGAACAACGAGTTACAGCAAAAGTGTCGTTAAGTACCGGAGAGACTAAAATCAATGGAAACGTGATATTGAGACCTTATTATTAACAATAATAAAACATTAAATAGAAAATGAAAAAAACATTATTATGCGCAATAGTCGCAATTACAACATTCTGTGCCCAAGCACAAATGGTGCGTGTTGAAGAGACGGAAACACAGCAGGAAGATTCTATCATAATAGAGGAAAATACAAAAAGTACAGACTTTGCGGAACAGGAAGTATTTGAAATTTACAGAGACTATGTACTTTCCATAGGTCCTAAAGTGGGAGCAAGTTATGTGATGGCAGGAGATCCTGATGGTATGGGGGATCTTGGCATGAGCGGTAATATAGGTTTCTCTGCCGGTGTTGCTGCTAATCTTCGTTTCGCTCGTCCTGAAGGAGATCCGTTGGGAAATGAGCGTTTCGGAGTGCAGGTTGAGGCGTTATATTCTATGCGTACACTGAAGAACGATGTGGAAGACCTTAAATTGAATTGTTTTGAAATTCCGGTACTTTTCCAGTGGTATGCGTTACCTGCATTATGCGTTGAGGCAGGACCTACATTTACAGGGGTACTATCAGCATCTCCCGACAATCTCAAATATAATAACACAGTATACCAAACAAGTGAAATCAAAGGGTATGACGTGATGTTGACTATTGGAGCAGAATATAAGGCTAAGAATGGATTTACAGCCGGAATACGCTATAATATGGGTAACAGTGAACTTGCCGACAATTTCAAGACAAAAGTAAGTTCCCTTTCCGTAAGCATAGGATGGATGTTTACACTTGTGAAATAATCAGTTATAGTGTGATAAAATCAATTATCAATTTAAAATAAGAAACAGATATGAAAAAATATATATTGATGCTTGCTGTAGCATTTGCAGCCGTTTTTTCATCTTGTACCAATGATGAAATACCCGTTCAACAATCAACTGTTATTAAAGTAAATCCTTCAACAATAATGAAGAATTTCACATATCAATTAAATGCAGGAGACCTTGATGGTGTTGATGAAGACGAAAATATAAGGGTGCGTTTATATGGTTATAATGAAGCCGGAGTTTTGTGTTTTAAAGAGGAACAAAGTATTCATAATTATTTGACTTTAGCAACATTTGAAATATCATTGAAAGAAGAAGAAATGTTTAAGGCAGTTGTAATTGTAGATGTTACAAATGATGATCCGAAAAAAGTATCTGAATATTGGACAGTAAAAGATGAACAATCGTTATCGACACTTAAAGTCGAATATTTAGCTGCAGGTAAATTGGTATATGGAACGCAAGAAATTTTAGGAATTTCTACAGCTGATATTAATAGTGGTGAGAATACAACTATAAATGTTGAGTCGGCAGGAGCCTTGGTTCTTACTTATATGGGAAATCTTAAGGCTTATTCTAATGTTTATTCCGGAATGGTATTTGGCACGAGAGGTAATGGTTTCTATGGTTTTAATGAGAATGGGCAAATCGATTCAAATCCTAATTTGGAAGACAATCCATATTTTGCAGTTTTCAACAATGAAAATACCCGTAATGCATTTTATACATATAAATTTTTAATGCCTCAAACTAATTATATGATATATGCCGGTTTTTCCGATAGTCAACAAAATGTTATAGCAGTAGATGCAATTGAAGGAATAACGATAAAACAAGGGGAAGAATATCTGTTGATGGTTGTGCTTGATCCTAATGATGATGGTTCCGGTACTTGGTCCTTTGATATGCATGATGTAACCGGAATGGTATATGGTCGTTCTTCTGTTGGAAATATGGAAAGTGAGATTGATGTATGCCAACAAAAAAGTTCTGAATCAAGGCAAAAAGATGAAGGAGTTTACTTGGTTAAAGATCTTATAAAGAATAAATATGAATAATAGGATATATACTATCCTGATTGCGTTATCGGTATTGGTTGGTTGTTCCACAGATGAAGATATAATATCTGTGGAACAATTCACCAATGAATTATCAGAAGCAGAGAGGATCAATCAATGGATTTATTCTCAAATGAATCATTACTATCTGTGGCGTGAGGATATGCCGGACTCTATAGAGTGCGATTTCAACTTAACGCCTAAGGAATTTTATGAATCATTACTCTCCTCTAAGGATAGATTTTCCTATATGGATTTTAATTCTTCTTCAAGCCTATCCCAAAATAAGGATGCTGATTTTGGCTTTTTTTATCAAAAATACAAGGCTAAAAATGAAGAAGAACTATTGTATGTGCTACTTGTAACATCAGAAGAAGTACAAAAAGCAGGAATACGTAGAGGTGATTTACTTAAAAAACATATTGATAAGTCAAATATGTTTACATTTAAAAAAGTATCATTAAGTGAAAATGGCAGTATTCAAGAACATGAAATATTATCTTATTTAAGTTCTGTTTCAAGAGCAGCAAAGAACAAAACTGTCTATAAAGACTCAATATATCGTTTCTCTGAGCACAAAATCGGCTATATGTGTTATCTTCAGTATGATAGTCCGGCAGATTTTCATGAAACGATAAATCGCTTTTATAATGAGGGTATCAGTGATTTGATTCTTGATCTAAGATATAATCCCGGAGGTCTTGTTAGTACATGTGAAAAACTGTGTAATATTGTAGTTGATGCTTCCGGATATAATAATATTTTTCAACAATGTAGTTATAATAATATTGTTTCCGCAGAAAATTTAGAAAAATATGGAAATGAAAGAACTTTTACATATTTTAACCCTCCGAATGCTTACAGCGGTGCAATATTGGGTTTAAAATACCCTTATTTGCAATTGCCGAGGATTTATGTACTTACGTCGCAACACACGGCATCGGCAAGTGAGGCTACAATAAACAGTTTAAAACCTTATATGGATGTAGTCGTGATAGGAGAGCAAACTACCGGAAAAGGTGTAGGCATGTTTACTCTTTCAAGTCCGGAATATAAATATGCTTTAGTCCCTATTACTTTTCGCTATTACAATGCATTGGGAGAAACTGTACCCGATGAAGGGCTTGTCCCCGACTATTATGTCCCCGATGGATATTCTACCCTGAAAAGAGAAATAGGCGATATAGAGGAACCGCTTTTGCGCCAAGCATTGACGCTGATCTGTCCCAACATTTTCGATTATATGCCAATGGGAAGAGCGTCACACATTGAACAAGAAAACAATTATCTCACTCCGGTGGGAGAACCATCATATATAACAGAATTTAAACAAAAACAATATCTATATGAAAACAACTAAATGTATTTTATTTTTGGCAGCTGCATTAGGCAGTTTTACACAACTAAACGCTCAGGAAGGACTGAAAATGGTTCTTAAGAACGGGTCTGAACTTAATGGTTATATCTCACGCCAGCGACCGGGTGAGAATTTCACATTTTCTTCAACGAGTGCTACAATAATCCTGCCGGCAACGGAGGTTTCAAGCATCACCGACAATCAAGTGAAATATACAAATTTGTCGGCTGAATGGGCTGAGTGGGCTGAAGAAAATAATGCTTTTATAGGAGAAAATGAAAATCGTGTGCTTGTATTAAGTAACATCATAAAGAAAAACGGTACAGTGAACCAAGTGAGAATACTCGAACGCGGTGCTAAAATCAAGTACTATACCGTAGAAAGCGATACTCACACGTTAAATTGGGACACAATAAGTGTAGTAAAGGCTGAAACGCGTTCGAAAGAATTGCTATCGGGAGTGAATCGTTGTTATAAGTTGAAATCGGGAATAGAATATGAGGGAGAATATGTGGAAGAAGTTCCCGGAGAGACTGTAAGTTTGTTTAATAAAAACGGATATGTAGATGTATTTAATACAGCAGAAGTGTTGAAAGATACTCGCGTGGGAGTTAATCCTAATCAAAGTCTGTTCGAACAGTCTTCGCTTCTTGATGTCGTTGAATTGAAGAAAGGCGGTACTTATAAAGGTATTATTTTTGAAAGAAATTACTTTGAACAGCCAAGCGACGACTATCTCCTTATACAATTGGAGGATGATAAGATCATGAGTGTTAAGCTTGATGATATTGCAGAATATCGTAAGGAAACTAATGAGAAATATAATCCGTTAATAGATGTGTTCCTTGAGGAGAATGAATTCATGCTAAATCGTCATGAAGCCATAGGATATGTGACTGAAGAGGTTAAGGATGTTATTTGCTTTGTCCCGGATACCGTTGTGGTAAAATTGCAAAAAGGATTGATTTCTCTTGAGACAAAATTGAGAAACCCGCTACAAAGCCAACAATTGAAAGTGTTAAAAGCATATCAGTATAAGGATAAAAAGAAAAAGTCCTCTTTCTACGGTTTCACTTATGAAGATATCGTTAAGTCTGCCATACAGCCGGTAAAGGTGGAAACAAGCGTTAACGGAACAACCAAGATGGACTATAACATTCCTGCTCCGGGCTTTTATGTGGTGTATAATCCATTGACAAAGGTAGCGATACCGTTCCGTCTGCATAATTAAGAATAAAATATTAAGTCTTAGATAATAACTGAAAAAAAGATTGGATATGAAACGTTTTATTACAGTGATGTGTGTGGTTCTGCTATCGGTTTCGGTAGTTTTTGCACAAGAGATAACACATAAAGTGAAAAAGCACGAAACCATTGCTTCTATAGCAAAAACTTATGGGGTTTCGACCGATGATTTGTTAAATGCCAATCCTGCTCTAAAGTCGCGAATGTTTGAGGGTATGGTTTTGAATATACCTGTGGCAAAGACTGCAGAAGTCACTCAACTTAAAAAATCAGCTGAGCCTGAAATTAAGCAGAAAGAGAGACAGCAAACCGTTATTCAAAAGAGCGAGCCGAAAATTGTTCAATCTGAAATAGGAGAAGACAAAATCAAGGTCAAAGATACGAATAATGCGGTCGGTGAGAATGAGGTTGAATCTGAATTTACTCGTAGAGCCGGTAAGGGTGGAGTAAATATGGAGATGTTTTGGGGATTTCTTGAAAATCCGCATGATATGTATGATTGGTTTGGTCATGGTTCTTTAATGGCTCATTTTAAGTATAAATACTATCTGCATGATAATATTTATGCCGGAATCGGTTTGGGGTTTGGTTGGTCTGTCTTTGATACAGATGAAGATAAAATGGAATATGATATGAAACAAACATGTTGGTTTATTCCAATCCCGGTAGAAATTGGTTTGGATTTAGCCCCCCAATCAAAAATTGCGTTAATACCAAGTTTGGGATTTAATGCGAATATTTGTGTTTCTGCAAAAACTGAAATTGACACGAAAAAAATGAAAAATAAAATGGGTGGTGAAGTAGGGCTTGAAGGACGAATTGGGTTAGCATTGCGTTTGAGTGAAGGCTTTGCTATAAAAGCGAGTTATAATACACCTTTCAGTGATGAAAACAAAGCGTTTTTTGGAGAGGATGGCTATCTTACAATTGGCTTTGTGTCAGGTTTTTAAAAGGTTAGGTGTAATAGAGTAATAATAAATATGAGAAAAATAACAATAGGGCGTGCTTCAGATAACACGATAGTGTTTTCATCACCAACGATAAGCGGTCATCACGCCGATGTGTTAGTGTTTGACGATGGAAGAGTCGTTTATACCGATCACTCCTCAAACGGGACATGGGTTAATGGAAGCCGGTTGCATAATGAATCTTATGAAATCAGGGAAAATGATAGAATTATACTTCCGGGAAATGTGCTGCTTGATTGGTCTATGCTGCATATAAGAACTCCAAAAACACATTTTGAAACATACAATTCCAACTCCGGGGGAGTAAAACAGGGATATTCCCATCAGTATGCAGGTCAAATTAAAAAAAATCGTCCAAAAACGAAAAAACCATTAAAGTTTTTTTTATATAGACTAAATTTTATTTTGCTTCCTTTTACTGTCGGGTTCGTTATGCATTTTATTGAACGTGGTACCGATTCAGATGGAATTACAAGTAGTGAAGCATGGATAATGTATTCTGCTTGGGGCTTTTTAATAGTAAATACTAGCTTATTTATATTTAATCGAAAATGGCAAAAATTAATAGATCATTGGTTACCATAATAAAAAAATAATATTGTATTAAAATACCTATATTGATATGATGACAGACGAATTTTATAATAGTGATGAATTTATCATCTTTTTAACTATAGATGGAACTTCTTACGAAGAGGTAGAAGTAAGGGTATCAGATCCTTATAAGACCATTCGAGACCAAATAAACAGTATCGTGACGGTATTTGAACTGCCTAAGATAGACAACGGAGGCAATCCTATTCAGTACCTGCTCGGTCAGATAATGGAGGACGGCGGCGAACCGGAGATTCTTGAATTTGAGGATGCCAACGGGCGTGAACAGGCGTTGATTGACTATGAAATTCAGTCGGGCGACCATCTGCATTTGATTTCAGTTCCTATTGCCGGATAATATAGTGAAATTTTTTATCGGACACCAATATAAAATTATAGCATGAGATGAACGCAACTATCAACGATTATAACCAAGAGGAACTCACCGGACGTGATGCCCGCCTATGGAAGGAGTGGAAAGAGATTGACATGTTATGTGCAAAGCGTAAAGCTACAGCCTCCAATCCTCGCCGTCCATCGCTGTCGTATATAATCCGTAGGAAGAATGTTCTTGGGCTTCCTACGGAATATGAAATATGGTATCGTGTGAAATCAATAGTGGGGGTGAAGGGTGACACGATTCCTCGCGAGCCTGTATTCGGCTATCTGCACAAGATGAGCATTGTACTTCCCAACAATTATCCATCAGCCGATGGAAATCCGATCTTTACTTTCCGCACCGATATATGGCATCCCAATATCAGATCTTCAGGAGGTTTTAAAGGGCATGTATGTCTCACTATAAAGGAGATGGGCGTATTGGCGTCGTTGAAAGACTTGGTGTTGCGTGTAGAGCAGTATTTGAAATACCAGCTTTATCATGCGCAAAACACTTATCCTTACCCTGAAGACCAAGGTGTGGCAGAATGGGTACGAGAGGAAGGTGAACCTAACGGCTGGGTGAGATTCGGTCAGGATAAACCTGAACAGGAAGATACTCCCCCCATAGTAAGTAAAAAAGATACAGATAAAGGATTAACTATAAATTTAAAGACAATATGAAAAAAAGAATTTCAATATTATTTCTGTTGCTGTTGACAATAACGGCTGTCTCTTTTGCTGATATACAGAAAGATGTGAAATTGGATAACGACCGGAACCAGGCACGTATAGTGTTTGATTATTTCAATATATGTTTGAAACTTACCGAAGATGCGAATGATACTATAAAAGTTGATGTGGATATAGAAAACACCGATGAAGAGAAGGGTATATTGCTTTTTGATAGTGCCTATTCGGAAGATAAACTAAAAAAGATGCAACCAAAGATTAAGTTCCATAAGGATTTTTCAGGTTCTAAAGGCAAGAGA
>X67_European_Roe__coassemble_10_pt1 | contig 45855 bp, 26 predicted proteins | sample X67_European_Roe__metabat2_low_PE_011 | metagenome-assembled genome bin X67_European_Roe
TTTTAAATAAACCAAAGTAAAATCAGAATTTTAGAACAATGGTTAAGAATAATAAACATAGTTAATAATCTTTAATATTTATAAAGTATTTACGTAGTTTATACAATTATACATACCTTTGCATGCGATTTTTATTAACTTAAATTATTTATGAATAGAATCTTTTTGTTTATATGTGCTGCAACAGTAGCATTAACTTCTCATGCAGGTGGGCTATTAGCCAACACAAATCAAAACGCTGCATTCCTTCGCAATCCTGCCCGCGATGCGGTTATCGCAATAGACGGTGTATACAGTAACCCTGCCGGTACGGCATTTCTTCCTGAGGGTCTTCACCTATCATTAAGTTGGCAGGCTGCATTCCAAAAACGTCAAATGGAAGTAAATAATAATTTATTTGCTTTAAATAAAGAAAATCAAAGCCCTTCTCGTAATTTTGAAGGAAAATCTACAGCTCCTGTCATTCCGTCATTCCAAGCAGCATACGTCTTCAACGACAAATGGTCGGTTTCAGCACAATTTGCCGTTGGCGGAGGTGGTGGCAAATGCAAATTTGAGCAAGGATTGCCAATGTTTGAAGAACTTGTCGGTGGCACAATGCTTCAAGCCGCTCTTGGCAATGGTGGAAATCTAAAATCATACGCATTAACACAGAGCCTTACCGGTGAACAATATTTCTATGGTCTACAAGTAGGTGGAACTTATAAATTCAATAATAATGTTTCTGCATTTGCCGGTGTACGTGGAGTATTAGCAAGTTGCTCATATACAGGTGCTCTTAAAAATATTTCAGGAACAATTGAAATCAACCACCCTACTGCTGGATATATGGAAGTTCCGGCAACAGCAAATGATTACATTCTTGATTGCTCACAAGACGGATTCGGTGTAACACCTATTATCGGTGTTGACGTAAATCTCGGCAAACTTAATCTTGCCGCAAAGTATGAGTTCCGCACAAAAATCAATTTGGAAAACGACTCAAAAAACACAACTTCAAATGTTACAGCATTAATGCCAGCATACGCTGATGGAGCAAAAGTTCGTTCTGATATTCCGGCACTATTCACATTCGGAGCACAGTATCAAGTTTCCAACTCAGTGCGTGCAATGGCAGGTTATCACCTCTACTTCGACAAAGACGCTCAAGGCAGTGCTACAGCTGTATCCAAGAACACTTGGGAAATTACAGCCGGCGTAGAATGGGACTTAAACGACAAAATCTTATTAAGCCTTGGCGGTCAACGCACAAAATACGGTTTTGCCGACAGCGACATGACCGATACCAACTTCAACATCAGTTCAATAGCTCTATGTCTTGGCGGTGCTTACAAGTTCAACGACAGAATGAAACTTAACGTTGGTTACATGCATTCATTCTACGAAGACCACAAGTTTACCAACGCTAACGGCTCTGCTTGTAATTACACACGCAAGAACGATGTTGTGGGCGTAAGTTTCGACATTTCTTTCTAAGTTTATTGAAACAATCGACATACTTTATTGAGAGATATTATTATTACGCAGAATAGGGGAAATCGTGAGATTTCCCCTATTCTATTATCATCCTATTGTCTAATTATTAACCCTTACGCAAATCGCTGCGTTTTTTATTGAAATACAAAGAAAAAGTTAAGTAGTTTGAAGCTTGTTTTATCTTGTTTGTAGTTTTGACTGACAATTTGCCACTTGGTTTAACCGTTACAGCCTGTTTTAACTCTTCTTAACCAAACAAAAATCGAAATGCCTCTTCCACTTTACACACCTCTATTAATTCTAAATGTAATTTTGAGGTATCAAATCCTTTCAAATTATGCTTTGGGATAATCATAGACTTAAAGCCCAACTTCTCAGCCTCGCTTATACGTTGCTCTATACGGGTCACTTGACGTATTTCACCGCTTAGCCCCACTTCGCCACTCATACACACACCTTTTTTGATAGGTATATCCACATTGGAAGATAATATTGCGCATATCACAGCCAAGTCCAACGCCGGATCGTTTACCTTCATTCCGCCGGCGATATTAAGAAAAACATCCTTCTGAGCCAACTTAAAGCCTACTCGCTTTTCGAGTACGGCAAGGAGCATATTCATGCGCTTTCCATCAAATCCGGTCACAGAGCGTTGTGCTGTACCGTATGCCGCCGTACTCACAAGAGCCTGAGCTTCTATCAGAAACGGGCGAATCCCTTCCAGCGTTACGCCTGTAGCTACTCCACTGAGCGAATCATCCTTTTGAGACAACAGCATTTCCGATGGATTTGTCACCTCCCTCAATCCGTAATGCGTCATTTCATAGATTCCTATCTCCGATGTACTTCCAAAACGGTTTTTTATCCCTCTTAATATGCGGTACATGTAATGACGATCGCCCTCAAACTGCAATACAGCATCTACAATATGTTCCAGAACCTTAGGTCCGGCAATACTACCCTCCTTATTGATATGACCTATCAAAATTACAGGCGTATTGGTCTGCTTGGCGAACTTCAACAGAGCGGCTGCACATTCACGCACTTGCCCCACACTGCCCGCTGAAGCCTCTAAAGTATCGGAAGCAATCGTTTGAATGGAATCCACCACCACCAAATCCGGATTAAAGTTTTTTATACCTGTAAAAATCGCCTCCAATGAAGTTTCACATAAGATGTAGCACTCGCAGTCTATTTTACCTTCACAAATGCGATCGGCTCTCATCTTCAACTGCTGACGACTTTCCTCACCACTCACATACAGCACCTTGCGACTGCGTATCCTCAACACGTTCTGCAATATAAGCGTGGACTTCCCTATTCCGGGTTCTCCTCCCACCAATATTATAGAGCCGGGTACGAGACCGCCTCCAAGCACTCGGTTCAATTCGCCGCTCGGCAACGAGATGCGAGGTTCATTCTCTGTCTTTATCTCTGAAATTTTAACCGGTACAGAACGTTTTTTATCATCACCGGTATCACCGAATGAAGTCATTGTCTTCTTCGGTTTTACCGCCACTTTCTCCTCTATGTAAGTATTCCATTCACCGCACACTGCGCATTTACCCACCCACTTAGGCGACTCTGCACCGCAATTGCTGCAATAAAACATGGATTTAACTTTCACAGCCATTATGTTCAGTTTATTTCTTTATAAAACATTTTCTTCTGAACTCACTGATGGTAATGGCAGCAGCCATACCCACATTCAAGGATTCACTGGTCGCCACACCCGGTGGAAAGGACGGAATAAGCAGACGATTCTTTATGAGTTCCGACAATTTAGGGGAAATCCCTCTGCCTTCATTACCGAAAACGACAAACCCCTCTGCCGGCAACTCACTCTTATATATATTCTTACCGTCAAGAAAAGTTCCATATAACGGAATATCAGAATATTCATCAAAGAGATATTCCAAATCACAATAATGTACCTTAACCCGCGATATAGCCCCCATTGTAGCCTGTACTACCTTATGGTTATATACGTCCACAGTCTTTTCACTACAGAAAATATTCTTTATACCATACCAATCGGCAATACGTATTATTGTTCCGAGATTTCCGGGATCCTGTATATTATCAAGTACAATATTAAGACCACACCTCACCTCCGATTCATCTATTACATCCTCCGGTATATCGTATACGGCTATCACATCAGCTGCTGTAGAAAACTGTGACATGCGTTGCATTTGCCCCTTGTTGGCAAACTGTATCTTACCAAGATGTCCGCTATGCCCGAATTCCTCATACCATGCCTGCGTTGCGACAATCAAGCGACAATTGAAATAATCCCAAGTATCGCGCACGCATTTTGTACCTTCGGCGGCAAAACACCCCTCGGCAACCCGGTATTTCTTCTGACCCGATGACGCCACAAACTTTATAGTGTTATTTGTCACATTCATTTTCTCCAATATTTATATCCACTTCAAAGTTACAACATATTTCCTAAAATATCTAAAATCCTTAAAAATTTGATACTTGTACAAAAAAATCAACACATAATTACTCTTTTTTTATCCTTTTTCATTAACTTTGCATCAATTAGAAAACTCACATTAAATAAAATGATTCACTATTTGATAATAAGCCTCCAAGTATGGCTGTTAATCAGATAGCCATAAAACTACTCTGAATATGAGAACCAAACCCGATTTAAGTTTTTGGAAACTATGGAATCTTAGTTTCGGATTTTTTGGCGTGCAAATAGCTTACGCCCTGCAAAGTGCGAATATCAGCCGTATTTTTGCTACACTTGGAGCTGACCCGCACAATCTAAGTTATTTTTGGATTCTTCCACCGTTAATGGGAATTATCGTTCAGCCTATTGTAGGTAAATGGAGCGACAATACATGGACACGTTTCGGGCGTCGCATCCCGTATTTGTTCATCGGCGCAATTGTTGCCGTACTTGTGATGTGCCTGTTACCTAATGCCGGAAGTCTCGGCCTATCCATAAGTGCCGCTATGATTTTCGGACTTGTTTCACTAATGTTCCTCGACACTTCCATCAATATGGCAATGCAGCCATTCAAAATGTTGGTTGGTGATATGGTTAACGAAAAACAAAAAGGATTAGCCTATTCTATTCAAAGTTTCCTCTGCAATGCAGGAAGTTTGGTAGGCTATCTATTCCCTTATATTTTCACAGCGGTAGGTATTGCAAGCGTAGCATCCGAAGGTGAAATACCCGACTCTGTAAAATGGTCGTTCTATATCGGTGCAATCATCCTTATTCTTTGTGTTATCTACACAACAATAACAGTTAAAGAGATGCCTCCCAAAGAATACGCCGAATATCACGGTATAACCGAGGGTTGCAGTACTGCAAAGAGTAACATGTTACATCTACTGATTAAAGCTCCCCGAACGTTCTGGACAGTAGGATTGGTTCAATTCTTTTGTTGGGCTGCATTCATGTACATGTGGACATATACCAATGGTGCTATCGCAGTGAGCGCTTTTGACACCCCGACTATCACAAAAAACGGTGTTGAAGTATTAGACGTGGCATCCAAGCAATATCAGGCTGCCGGCGATTGGGTGGGAGTTCTATTTGCTGTGCAATCTATCGGTTCCGTTATATGGGCAACGTTAATACCTCAATTTAAAAATCACAAAGTTGCTTATAGCCTAAGTCTTGTTTTGGGCGGTATTGGATTCATATCTACCATGTTTATACATGACCAGCACATGCTTTTCATCTCATATTTGCTTATAGGTTGTGCATGGGCTGCAATGCTGGCTTTACCATTTACAATACTTACCAATTCTTTATCCGGCAAAAATATGGGTACATATCTCGGATTGTTCAACGGCACAATATGTCTGCCTCAGATTATCGCAGCTATGGTTGGCGGCTACCTTGTATCATGGCTTACTCCTGCCGGCGCAATAGCAGCCCAAGACAGAATGCTTGTTCTTGCCGGTATTTTGTTGCTTATTGGTGCTGTTTCAGTGTTTATCATCAAAGAAACATCAGCCGAAAAGAAAGAATAAGCTATTATACAACCATACTTTTTCATAAAAAACGGAACCGGTTGCTTAACTTTTTAAGTGATCGGTTCTCTTTTTCACCCATTTATAACCTATCTAATATATATATCAGTTTTTTAAAACAATAATTAACCTCATTTAACCTTAACATAAGTCATTCAGACACAAACACTTGAATACAATACACAAAATAAGTTCAATGCTCATAGGCTATCCGTCATATCACTTTTTTTGAGTAAATTTACTATGAAAATTTAATACGTCATGTCAAAAGTTTATACTGAAAAGGTGGCGAAGGCACAATCTCTTGCCGAGGGCTTGAAGAGAAACTTCGATAGAGTAAAAGGTTTAGGTATCACCGATGAACAGATACTAAAACTGATAAGTACAGCCGAAGAAACTGCAAAAATGAGTGAAGAACTTGATGCTTTAAGGGAGGTTGTGAAAGTTAAGGCATCGGCTGCCAATGCAAAACTTACCGAACTCACCGATTGTCTGCGAGACGCCAAGCAGATCGTTAAGACTAATTTTGACCAACTGAGCTGGATTGACTTCGGAATTGAAGACAAACGTTAACTACAAGGGGAGGGGGTGAATTTACGCACCTCCTTTTTAATTCATCTATTCAAAAATCAAGTGTATTACCCTATCGATCTACCACGATTTTAATGTATTTTTGCATATTATTTATTGCAATTAATTTCTTATGAGAAAATTGATTATTTACATCATAATTACGGTATTTACATGCAACATTCATTCTCGCACATGGAGTGAAGACATTTTGGGAAACGGGTATAAAGCCACAACAATAGTAATGCCTGAGGATTATTCAGGAAAAGTCATATCCACCTTGATAAAAAAAACTTGCGCTCAATCATCAGTAAAATCAATCCTATATATTCACGGATACAATGATTATTTCTTTCAAAAAGAAATGGGTGACACGTTCTGCAAACACGGTTATAATTTCTATGCAATAGATTTGAGAAAATACGGAAGATCTATTTTACCGGGACAGAAAAAATTTGAGACAAGAAATCTGACCGAATATTTCTCCGATATTGATTCGGCACTATCCATAATTAAATCGGAAAGAAACAAAGACATTATACTTATGGGGCATTCTACAGGAGGACTTATTGCCGCTTACTATATGGTTAAAGTTAAAAATCCCGCTCATACAATTAAAGCACTTATTCTCAATAGTCCGTTCATGGATATGAACCTCGATGATACACAAGAGAAATACTTATTACCCATGATTTCTACCGTATCAAGGCTATTACCATCCATTGAAATCGACCAAAACAGCAACGACGCCTATGCACAAAGCTTAATGAAAAACCATCACGGTGAATGGGAATATAATCCCCACTGGAAAATGCCGCTTTCGCCTGCTGTAACCACAGGCTGGCTCGGTGCTATACATAAAGCACAAACAGAATTACAAAAAGGAACAAACATAAAAGTACCCATATTGCTTATGCGTTCCGGTAAATCAGTTGACGGCAACAAATGGAATCCCGAGTTTAACACCGGCGATGCAGTTCTGGATGTAGAAGAAATATCTGTTTATGGCAGAAAATTAGGACTGAAAGTGCAAGAACTTGTAGTAAAAGACGGCTTGCACGACCTTTTCCTGTCGCGCAAGCCTGTAAGGAAGGCTCTATATACCTATATTTTCAACTGGCTTGATAAAAACATCATTGCGGCTCAGTAACTTTGGTCTGTTCTATCTGCTTTTGAGCCAATTGTAACTTGCTTTCCAAAAGCATACGATTCTTCACCGCAGCCTTACCTTTACACTTATTCGTTGCGTAACGGTAAGTTTCAGTCATGGCTTTTGCATACTTGGAATCAAGTTGCACAGAATAGGACTTCTTACCTTGAAAAGTAACTTTCAACGGAGTATTAGCGTTGTCAGCCGCAAAACGCCCTAACGTATCACACTGATTATTGTAGAACGTAACAATTTCATAGCTTACTCCCCCGCTTTTATACCTATAGTTCTGCGCTTCGTCATAAGGTACTGTAGCCGTAGAGACCGAAGCACCCGATTTAGCTGATAATTTCACACCGATATGCTTTATGTCATGACCGGTAAGATAAGATACAAGATAAAACATATCATTTTCATCAATTCGCGGCTCAATCACGGTTCTATCAGTTTTTTCTGTTTCTCCGGCAATGGACTTGTGTATATAATATCCTTCAACCATATCGGGATGCTTTACATACTTAAATTTCCCCGACATTCCTTCATTTTCCTTTTCCAACACCGCTATCAGGCTGTCATTTTGAGCTATTTCAGTCTTAATCATACCCTCTTGATTCAACACAAGCAGATGCAATCCCTTCTTTCTCAATTCTATCTCTTCGGGATACTTTGCTTTCAAAGAATCCAATACAGCCATCGAATGAGCATATTCACCGTTTTCATACAGCGATTGAGCCTGTTCCAATAATCCGGTCGCTCCGTCCTTATCTGAATTTCCGCAAGAGCAAAGCGCACTTGCCGTAAATATTGCGGCACATACCATTGCCGCTCGTTTAATTATTGCTACGTTGTACATCTTTTACACCTTTTATTGTCCTTATTTTCTTAATTAAATCATTCAACGCCGTTTTATCCCCTACACCTATAACCAAGTAACCTTGGAAAAGTCCGTCATGCGAGTCTATTGAGATATTGCGCAGCGTAGTATCTTTCTCTTTCGTTATGACAGAAGTGATATTCGTAACGATTCCTATGTCATCATTTCCCACGATACGCAATGTAACGGCAAATTGTGAACCTATCTTCCCCGACCAAGTGGTTTTAATCTCTCTGTTTGGTTCTTTACGGAGCAAATGATGCAGATTGTTGCAACCTGTGCGATGCACCTTTATTGTTCCGCTGCTGGAAATATACCCTGTCACCTCGTCACCGAAAATAGGATTACAACACTTACATAGCGTATAGTTTATCCCTTTCATATTCTCGCCTATCACCAATATATCATTAGGCTTTGAATCATCCTTTTCTGCTACAGGTTGAAGCACGAAATTGGCAGCAGTTTCATGTACTGCTGTTTCACTATCTTTATTGTATATATCCAAATATGAATCTATAACGTCATTCACATTCAGTGTTTCATTGGATATAGCCGTATAGAAATCTGTAACCGTCTTATAGCCCAATTTCCTGATAGTCTTCATGAATACCGATTCCTCAACTTCTATTTTCCGGTTCTTGAAACGACGTTGCAACAATTCTTTGCCATATTCGGCAGTTTTAGCACGCATTTCGTTAACCGACTGCTTTATCTTGTTGCGAGCCTTGGATGTAACCACAAAATTCAGCCAATCCGGTTTAGGCGTCTGTGTAGCAGAGGTAAGTATTTCTATTGTATCTCCGCTTTGCAGCTTGTAAGTGATTTTTTGATTTTTCCCGTTTACCTTACCACCGGTGCATGCGCATCCCAACTTTGAATGAATGTGGAATGCAAAATCGAGAAGACTTGCCCCCTGTGGCAACTTATACAAATCCCCTTTAGGCGTGAACACGAATACTTCCTTATCGTAAATATCCATTTTCACGTCTTTCATCAATGCCGTAGGTCCTTCATTTCCCGTTTCAAGCAAATCTCTCACATTATTCATCCAGTCATCAAGATTGGACTCGCTTTTAATTCCTTTATATTTCCAGTGAGCGGCAAGACCGCGTTCTGCAATTTCATCCATTCGCTTGGAGCGTATCTGCACTTCCACCCATTGGTTGTCAGGTCCATACACCGTGATATGCAATGACTCATACCCGTTTGACTTAGGGATAGTCAACCAGTCTTTCAATCTTGCCGGATTAGCCTTATACATATCGGTCACAATGGAATATGCCACCCAGCATTCAGTCTTTTCTTTTTCTTGCTCGGTATCAAGAATTATTCTTATTGCGAAAAGGTCAAAGATGTCGTCCACTTCAGCATTCTGTTTCACCATTTTATTATAAATGGAATTTATCGACTTGGTTCGACCTTTTATATCAAATTTCAGCCCTGCCTTTGTCAATGCCTCTTTTACCGGAGCTATGAAATTGGCTATATACTCTTCCCGTTTCTCCTTGGTTTGGTTCAACTTGTGTGCAATCTGTGTGAACACATCTCTATGAGTATATTTTAGAGATAAATCTTCCAATTCCGACTTAATCTTATACAATCCCAAGCGATGTGCTAAAGGAGCATACAGATAACGCGATTCATTGGATATATCATTGACGAAACGCGTATTGGGATGATGATTTATCATGCGCATCACACACAGGCGATCCACGGTCATTATAATTATGACGCGTATATCTTCGGCAAATGTAAGCAGCAATTTATGATAATTCTCGCTTGCAAGAGCCGAACTTTTCTTATATAACCTCGACACTTGCAACAACCCCTTAATCAGCTTGGCTATATCACTGCCGAATTCCCTTTGTATATAATCTTCAGGAATAAACTCCGATTTGCACAAGTTATAAAGCAATATCGCTATTATCATATTGCGATCGGCACCAAAACTCTCTATCAGTGTGAGCGCAGTGGCAAGATTTCGTGTGGTGGGATTTATTCCATACTTATCGCGGGCATAATGTTTCTGTTCTATTCCCTCTTTGATTATTTTGTGTACTCGGTTGATGTCTTCACTGCTGACCACATCTTTCACCGACTTTAGCAGAGCCTTACATTGACTTATGACGAGTACTTTCTCCTCGTCATTGAAATATTCCATTTCCATAAACGAATCTTTTTTATCAATTCTACTTCAAAGGTAGCATAAGGTGAAGATAAAAACAAATTGTATGTATTAAAATTTGCAACAGTAGCTATTTTGCACTACCTTTGGGTAATATTAACAAACTTGACAACTAATATACTATAACATGCTTAACACAGAAGACTTGAAACTCTTGCAAGCAAAGGGTATTTCAGAAGAAACACTGAATGAACAACTTGAAACTTTCAAAACAGGTTTCCCATTTCTAAAAATCGATGCGAGTGCGTCAGTCGGCAACGGAATTACCAAATTCTCCCCTACCGAAATCGACGGTTGCATAGCCGAATGGGATAAATTCCTTGCCGATGGAGGTGTAGTGGAAAAATTCGTCCCCGCATCAGGTGCTGCAAGCCGCATGTTCAAGAATATGTTTGAATTCATGAACGGCAGCAACGACACACCGGTTACCGATTTTGAGAAAAAATTCTTTAACGAAATCGAGAAATTCACTTTCTATGATGCCTTGAATGCCGTATGCGTAAAGAATCACGGCAAAAGCATAGACGACCTGAAAGCCGAAGGAAAATATAAAGAAATTGTTCAATGTATGCTTAAAGACAATGGACTGAATTACGGATTTTTGCCCAAAGCATTACTGCAATTCCACAAAACAGGCGATGAAGTACACACTCCTCTCGAAGAGCATCTTGAAGAAGGCGCACAGTATGCGACCGACAAGGATAACAACGTAAACATTCATTTCACGGTTTCTCCCGAGCATAAACCTGAATTCGTTAAGCTTATCGACTCTAAAGTTCCTGCTTTTGCCGAGAAATGGGGTGTTAAATACAATGTCTCCATGTCGGAACAAAAGCCATCTACCGATACTGTTGCCGTCGACATGGAAAACAATCCTTACCGCGAGGATGGCAAATTGCTGTTCCGCCCTGCCGGACATGGTGCATTATTGGAAAATCTTAACGACATCGATGCCGACGTGGTTTTCATTAAAAACATCGACAACGTTGTTCCAAGCAGTCTGCGCGCCGAGACCATCAAATTCAAGAAAGTCATAGGCGGCTGTCTTGTCAAGGTTCAAAAACAAATCAAGACCTATCTGGAGATGCTGGAAGGCGGTAAATATTCGATGGACGATGTGAGAGAAATGGTGCAGTTCCTTCACAACACACTATGCGTGCGTTATGAGGACACCAAGCATCTTGAAGATTGCGAATTGGTTCTTTATATCAAGAATAAGTTGAATCGCCCTATACGCGTGTGCGGTATGGTGAAGAACGATGGAGAGCCGGGAGGCGGTCCTTATATAGCTTATAACAATGACGGTTCACGTTCGCCACAGATTCTGGAATCGGCTCAATTTGACATGAGCAAGCCGGAATCGGCTGAACTCATCAAGAGCGGAACCCACTTCAATCCGGTGGATTTGGTTTGCTACATCAAAGATTTCAAAGGCAATAAGTTCAACCTGAAAAACTATGTAGACAAGAAAACCGGCTTGATTTCCGAAAAGTCCAAATCAGGCACCACCATAAAGGCTCTTGAATTGCCGGGATTATGGAACGGCTCTATGAGCGACTGGAATACAATCTTTGTGGATGTGCCGCTGGCTACATTCAATCCGGTAAAAACCGTCAACGACTTGTTGCGCATACAACACCAAGGATGATATTGACACATATAACGCTTAGAGCCGTAATGAACCATGCGAAAGCGTGCCATTCGGCTCTTGCTTTTTCAATTGTGTTCAAAACAAATCACCGCAATTTACGTTTCTCTTCTATAGGTAATTACTTACATAATTTTAATATATGAGCATTAAAACATTTATTATCGGAATCACATTGGCTGCCGCAACGCTTTGTTCCTGCGCGAATGCAGCACCGCCTCAAGTCAAGGATATTTCTCAGGAAGAGTTTACCGCTTTGGTAGGCGATTATTCCAATGGTGTTTATGGTTTCAAGATGAAAGGCGACAAACCTGCCATTGTTGACATCTACGCCACATGGTGCGGGCCTTGTCGACGTCTGTCACCCATCTTGGAGGAATTGGCTGCTGAATACCGGGGAAAAGTGGATTTCTACAAGATAGATTTAGACAAGAACAGAAGTTTGGGCGATGCTTTCGGCGTGCAATCCATACCTATGGTTATTTTCTTTCCGCTCGATGGTAACCCGCAAGCCATAATGGGGCTGTATCCAAAACAGGAGCTGAAAGAAGTAATAGACTATATGTTCTTCCCCCAAAAATAAACTTCCATGTGCGTTTTTTGCTATCCGCATGATATTTGTAATTTAAAAACATAGTATCTTTGCAGCGCAATTAAAAAAGAAATAGAAATACAATAAAATACATGATTATGGCTAAAAAAGCATTATTGATGATTCTCGACGGTTGGGGAATCGGGAACAAAACTAAGTCTGACGTAATCTCGGTTACACCTACACCATATTGGGACAGTTTGCTGGCTCAATATCCACATTCTCAATTACAGGCAAGCGGTGAAAACGTAGGATTACCCGACGGACAGATGGGTAATTCCGAAGTAGGTCACTTGAACATAGGAGCAGGTCGCGTATTATATCAAGACCTTGTGAAAATCAATAAGTCCATTCGCGATAAGTCTATCATGGATAACCCCGAAATCAAGAACGCTTTCGGTTATGCCAAGGAAAACGGCAAGGCTATCCACTTCATGGGTTTGACATCCACAGGCGGTGTACACAGCTCGCTCGACCACGTATATGCTCTATGCGACATAGCTAAAGAATACGGACTGAAAGAAGTCTATATCCACTGTTTTATGGACGGTCGCGATACCGACCCTAAAAGTGGCAAAGGCTTCATCGCCGATCTTCAGGCACACTGCGACAAGAGCGCAGGCGTTATCGCTTCAATCATAGGACGCTACTACGCTATGGATCGCGATAAGCGTTGGGATCGTGTCAAGGTGGCATACGACATGCTTATCGAGGGCAAGGGCGAAGCAGCTACCGATATGGTTGCTGCCGTACAGAAGTCTTACGACAACGATGTTACCGATGAATTCATGTTGCCTATCGTGAACAGCACCGTTAACGGCGGTACTATCAAGGAAGGTGACGTGGTTCTATTCTATAACTATCGCAACGACCGCGCTAAAGAACTTACCATTGTTCTAACACAGGAAGATATGCCGGCTGAAGGCATGAAAACCATACCAAACCTGCAATATTATTGCATGACGCCATACGACGCATCTTTCAAGGGAGTACATGTATTGTTTGACAAAGAGAACGTAAACAATACCATTGGTGAATATGTAGCATCACTCGGTAAAAAGCAATTGCACATTGCCGAAACAGAAAAATATGCTCACGTTACATTCTTCTTCAACGGCGGACGCGAAACTCCATACGAAGGTGAAGATCGTATTCTTGTTCCTTCTCCTAAAGTTGCTACCTACGACTTGCAACCGGAAATGAGTGCGCCCGAAGTTGCCGATAAACTTGCCGATGCTATCGGTACACAAAAATATGATTTCATTGTGGTAAATTTCGCCAACGGCGACATGGTGGGACACACCGGTATCTATGAAGCGATCGAAAAGGCTGTAGTTACAGTGGATAAGTGTGTTGAGCAAGTGGTTGAGGCAGCTAAGGCTAATGATTATGAAGTAATCATCATAGCCGACCACGGTAATGCCGACAACGCTATCAACGAAGACGGCACACCTAATACCGCTCACTCATTGAACCCTGTTCCATGCGTATATGTAACAGAGAATAAGAATGCTAAGATTGAGAACGGAATCCTTGCCGATGTCGCTCCTACATTGTTGCACATCATGGGACTTCCTCAACCTGCCGAAATGACCGGTAAAGACCTTATCAAATAAATAAAGTCCTTTATCAGCCTTATTTGCCTTATATGGCTGATTAGGCTTGTAAACTCTATAAAAAAGCAAAAGGCTGTGTTTGCACAGCCTTTTGTCTTTTTATCACATCACCACTTTCGTGGCTTTGCCGCCCTGACGCTTGATGTAAATGCCCGGCGTCAATCGCTCTTTCTCCACCTTTATGCCCTGCAAGGTGTAATACTCTACCTCGCTGACGGCATCTGACAAGGTCTCCTCCACTCCGGTCGTGTAATCCATTACTACTGCTACCGTTCCGACGGGATTGTGTTCCACCAAGTCGCATGTGGAAAATACATTGTTCTTTATCTCTATAGTACCCGAACCCGGAAAGTCATTGCCTGCAGTCAGTGTGAAATACACTATCGGTCCGCTATTGCCTAACAGGTCGGTGGTCGGAAAGGAGAAACACAGAATCTTGTAATAGCCGCCGTCCATGTAATTGCTGTCAAAAAAATGGCTGTTCGTCTTGCGGGTTTCTGCCAATCGGAAATTGGACGCAGTTAACCCGGCGGACAGGTATATGTCGCTCTCAAATCCGCCGAATGCGGTCTCGTTATCGAGATGTATCGCTACTTCACATTCGGTTGCGCCTTCTTCGAAGACCATATCATTTATATAAAACCGGTCTTCTGCCATTGATATGACTGATACTTGAAGCAGTATCAGTATTAATACAGGTATCTGTAATTTCTTTATCATTCTTGTTTCTATTGTTTATTTTCGTTATTATTCGTTTATTGTTATTTTGGTGACGGTTCCCGACATTATGATTTTTGACACGCTCATAACGTCCATTACATTCAACTTGCCATCACCGGTGGCATCGCCTGCCCTCTCGTCAAATTTTGACGGGATTTTTCCGAGAATATAATTTGACAGGCTCATTACGTCCATTACGTTGACTTTACCGTCGCAGGTGACATCGCCGAGAAGGTAATAGCCGACACTCTTTGTCAGACTTGTCTGTGAGGCGACGTTTACACCGCGGACATCGCTCAATACGATTCCTTCTATCACTATCTCGCTGTTGTTGAAGTCGACTGAACCGTCATTCACAAACTGAAGGGTGAAAAGTTCTCCGCTGTTGCCCCCTACCGCACTGTTTGTCATCGAGTACACCAACACTCGATACACGCCTTCGCCTATTTCGGTCACTGATGCCGAGTGTGAACCGAGACGAGATGACAGGGTGAGAGCGTCTCCCGCGGTTGTCATCCACGAGAGCCAACGTATGTCCATCTGTATTGCCACTATGTCGGTGTAGTTGTCAAGTGACATTGTCAGTGTATAGCCGTCGGTGGTTACTTCACCGCTTGCCGACAGGTTGTTGGGTTCATAGATGCTGCCGCTTACCGATACCGTTTTCATCCTGTTCAACGGGTCGTTGGTGTAGATGTTCATCTGCACGCTGTGACTGCCTTTCACCTCGGGGGTGTATTGTACGGTGATTTCGGTTGAACAGTTTGGCTCGATACTTATAGGCAATTCTTCTACTATGCTGTAACCTTCGGCAAGAAACGTCACTTTATCTATCGTTAACGTCACTTTTCCGGTGTTCTTTACCGCATATTTAGCTTTTACAGTTTCTGTTACAGGATTACTGCCCATATCAAGCGTTTCGTTTCCTTGAAATGCCGGACTCTTGATTTCCACCGAACCGCCGCTCATGGCTGAGGTCATGTTCTCTGCCGCTGCATTACTCAGTATCACATTTTCGGGGTTCATGTAATAAGTGCCGTTAGTTCCGTCAAGTTTCACTTTGAAGGTGGCTATCTCGCCATCATCTCCACTCATTGACACATTTGATGTACTGTATATCATCAATGTGAGACGTTGTCCATCTGCTACACTGCTCACCTCACATCCTTTGGCTCTTTCCGAAGTGACAAAACTTCCATCTACGTAAATCAACTGCTCGGGCAGGATGAAGTCGCATTGCATTGCCACTATGGGTTCCATATTGTTCATCGTGAGCGATACGGTAACTTCTTCATCGCTGATACCCGATGCACTGCCTACATGCAGTTCGTTCACCGAGAACGGATCGGCTGCAAGGGTCGCCTTTTGTGTGCCGTTGACTGCATTTGAGGTGAATGTCACAGTTTCACTTATCGCACCACGTATCACAGGGGCATAAGTCACCACCACTTCTTTTGTGGCTCCTGCTTCGATTGTGAATACAGGCTCGTCTGTGCTGAATTCTTCTGCCGAAAATTCCACACCGCTCACTTCAAGTGGTTCGTTGCCGCTGTTCTGCAGGGTGATGCTGCGTGTATAGGTACTACGGATTGGGATATGACCATAATCGACGGTCGGGGTGATTACGGTCAATTCGGGGGACAGGATGGTTACCGTTCCCGAGACCGTTTCGCAGCTTATGCTCCCTCCCGATGCATCGCCAAGCAGTACCGTCGGGGTGAGGGTGTATGCGGCAGGGTCGTTCTTCAACTTCACGCGGAAACTGAACAGTTCGCCGTCGGCACCCTGCAGCGGTGCAAGCTCTGTGCTGTAGATTACCGCTATGAGACCTTCATCGGTGAAGGAGGCACTGAGGGCATGACCGTCGGAGCGAGTGCTGTTAAGCGTGCATGAACCGTCGACGTACCTTAGTTGGTCGTTGAGAGGTATTTTTACCTCGGTAACAACCACGGCATCGCTATTCTCAAGCGACACGCTCACCGTCACTTCGTCACCGGGGTGTCCCTCGCCGCCGGTTATCGTCAATTTATTTGTGCCGAAGGCAGTGAGCGTTAAGCCCACCGCCATCAGCAACATTGTTAATAATCTTTTTTTCATCTCTTTACAGCTTTGGCTGTTTGCATTAGTTTGCCGTCAACATATAGGGATACAAAATATACACCTGCCGCTACATCTTTGCCGGCATTCCATGTCCAAGTGTGGTAGCCATAGTCTGCCTTTTCACTGTGCATTGCCACTGTGGCACCGGTCACGCTGCTTATCACTATCTTCACGTCGTGCATTCCGTCTTTTCCAACCTTGTAAGGCACTGTAAGCACATCGTTGAACGGATTAGGATAAGGCAGTTCCATCTGCATTGCCTCGATTGCGCCCACGCCGCTGGTGTTGCCGTCTATGCCTACAACGCTCTTGCCTGTAGCATCGCAAAGTACCACTTCGGTGATTCGGGCATCGCCTATGCGCAATAGTGCGTGTTTGCCCGTGGATAGGGTCTTGCCGGTCATAGAGAATGCCATGAACAGATAGCCGGCGTCGCCTTGGTTGTCGCTAACGGTCTCAAAGCCGTTAAGTGCTTCAAGAGGGGTGATTTCAGCTCCTTCCGACACATTGAAACGGAACTGGATACCACCGAGTGCAACCGCACTTTCCACGTAGAGGATTCCGTCTTCAATGGTGTAGACGGCAGGGCTGCAGGTAGATGCCGTTGCGGCTGCTCCGCCCGGGTTCTTGATGATGGAGACGGTACCCACGATGTCAAGCACGTTCACCGACAGGTCGCTGTTCACATCGGCTGCCTCGAAGATGAACGGTTGCGGGTCTTGCTTGGTGATATATGCCACTTGGGTGACGATGTCGGCAACGTCTACGCTCATAGAGCCGTTGGCATCGCCTTTGGATGCTGTGAGCGGAGTGGAAGCCACTACATTACTTAGGTTGTGGCTTGCAAGTGAGGTTGTCATCTGTTGGATGTAGTAGTAATAGGTGGTTCCCGGCACCACGTCATAGTCGGTGAACGATTGGTCTTGACTGTCGATAAGTGTCTTGTTGACGATTGTGGTGTCACTTGCTACTGTGTCGTTAACCATTGTGTAGCGACAAATGTTATAGCCGAGAAGGTCTTCAAAGTCTTCTTCGTCGGTTTCCCAAGTGAGGTTCACCTTGCCAAGTCCTGCTTCAGCGAAGAAGTTGGTTGCCATTGAGCCTGCCGACTGCACGTTTACATTGAAACGCATATCTTCCACCGGTATTTCAAAGTACTCGTTATCTTCTGCACCTGCCACATAGATACGGTTTACTCCATCGGCATTCATTTTACCGTCTACAGTCAGATAGGCAGTGTAGACAAGGCTGTCGGCACTCCAGCTGCCATCTTCCGAAATAGCGTTCTGAGTGTAAGGAGGACGCACACCCATAGCTATGGTAGGAGCTACGGCGGTGTTCATCGGGCGATTGAAATAAACTTCAAACTTATGATGTCCCACGCCGAGCGGTGGAAGTAGTTCGTATTCATCCTGTGCATCATAGCCGTTTACCACAACCTTCCACACTATACCGTGAGCCTCAGCACTCGGGCGAGTAAGCATATTAGATAAATCATACAGATAATGACCGGTTGGGTGCGTAGGGTGATATAAATCATAAATTCCAAAGCGTACAATATCTTCACGACTTGAACCATGATATAAAGGATAACTTGGTGTGTATAACCCTGAATCGTCATATATACTTGCTACTGACTGCAAATACTCACGCCCAGCTCCAAAAATATTTCCAAAAGAGTTACTACTATATATGAAGCCAGCAGTAATGCAATCTGTATCCCCTCTATGACCAATCAGATTTCCTGCTTTTATACGACCTGAAATATCTCCATAATTATTTAAAAAATTACATTGCTGTAATGTGTCGCATCCGATTGTATTACCAGAATTATGGCACCAAATGAGTTCGTTACCTCCTACACAGTTTTTAAATTCGCAATTTCTTATTCTGATATTTCTAAAAGCTATAGATGAACTCCCCTTTCTTAAATTCATATTTTCAAATCTAACATATTCAAATTCTCCATTATGAAAAAATAAATTACTTGCTTTTCCTTTAGGATTTGCGTGCGTAAATACTATTGTAGATTCTGGAGTTCCTTTACATATTATTTTTGGATTAGATGTATAAAGCAATGTCATATCCACCCCTTCTCGAAATGTTAATACTGTTCCCGGCAATATCGTTATGGTACACCCGGAAATTACAAGATTTTTAGTAACTATATAATGTACATCAGGATAAAGGGTTGTATCCTTGGTAATCATACCGCCGATTTCCACACCGTTTTCCACTGTGATGGTGAAGTCTTGTACAAGTTCGCTGCTGATATTGTCGCAAGTGGCACGAAGACGCAGTTTCAAGTGGCGACCGTCAACGCACTTGTCGTTTATCTTTATCTTGATAGGGTTCGCACTCTTACCCTTGGCATAACTTGACAATTCACTGCCGAAATCCACATCATTTGAGAGGAATTCAACAAGCGTTTCATCCTCGTTCTCGCCCATCTCAAGCGATACCTTGATATTCTGTGCCAAGCCCCAGTCGTTACGCAATGTGGGATAGAAATCGATGGTTTCACCTGCATCGGCACGACCGTCGCCGTCACCGCCCTCGGTGTCATCAAGCACATTGGCTATGTTCCATAGCGTGGGCTGACGCTTGCTGTCGTCAAGCAAATAGGCGGCATAGATATCGAGATTGCCTGTGCTTGTGGTGGAGTGAATCAAGTCGCCGAACAGCACTTCTCTGCTTGCATACTCCTTGCATTGAAGCAAGCGGGATACCGCTCCCGACACAAGCGGACACGCCATAGATGTTCCGTTGAGTTTCTTGTATTTACCACCCGGATAGGTACTCATTATGCTTACGCCCGGTGCTTTAATCTCATAGTTGTACTGCTTTTCTTCTCCAAAAGTGGAATATACCGAACCGTCGCAGTCATAGTTGGTAAACGATGCATAACCGCCATTCTGTGATGCAGCCTGCACGCCAAGCACGAATGTGTAAGCGGCAGGGAACATGGGAGAACCGTAGTTAGGCATTCCTGTAGTCGGGTGGGTACACTTATGCGGAGTGATACATAATCCGTCATTACCGGCAGCAGCCACAAGCACAGCTTTCTGATAAGCCTTGCCGAGAGCCTGCTCAAGAGCAACGGATTCGGCGTATGTACCAAGGCTCATGCTAAGCACTTCAGCTCCGTTTGCCACGGCATAGTCGATACCTTTGATGAATGTGGCTATATCTCCCACTCCGTCGCTCTGCAACACCGATACCGGCATAATGGATGATTCCGGATTAGTTCCCGAGACACCCACTTCATTGCCTGCCACTGCACTCACGATTCCGGCGCAGTGTGTTCCGTGACCGTTGTAGTCGTCCATTTTGCCGGTTTGGTTCACGAAGTCCCAACCGTTTATGTCGTCGATAAAGCCATTGCCGTCATCATCCACACCCTCTGTTCCGTTAAGCTCTGCCTCGTTTATCCAGATGTTGTCGGCAAGGTCGCCATGAGTGACATCGACACCGGTATCGAGGATAGCGATTACCGGACCGTTTTCTTTCAATAGCGGAGCATCCCACAGTTTCTCGATATTGATTTGAGAGAATCCCCACTGTTCGCCGTAAAGCGGTTCTTTCTTGTAATGCTCGCAATCGTGACCGTGCGACATGCCGTACATCTTATAGTTAGGCTCGGCATACTCCACATCGCTCATTGTCTTGAATTTGGCAATCGCTTCATCTACTGTCAGTACTTTTGATGCGTCAAATTTCACACGGTAAAGTTTACCGAGATTGCTGTCGGCAATGGTCTTGCCTGTATAGGATTTCACTTGACGTGTAGAAACTTTTGCTCCCGACAGTGGCATAAGTTCTTCCATCTCGAAACCGCCAAGTTCCTGCATCACGGCATCCACAGCCTTCACGCTTGCCGTGCGGAACTTGCCCTTGGTGTTCATCACACGCACTCCCGATGTAGGCTTGAACTTAACGATTAATTCCCCTTGGCGGTAGTCGAAACGCGAATGACGCGCATCAATTTTCACCACCTCTTCTTCATTATTACGGTCGACAGCATTTATTTGCACTGCTCCGAATGAAAGCAACATCGCCATTGCGGCAACACTTGCTCTTGAAAAGAAATTTGACTTTTTCATACCTGATAATAATTAGGTTATATAATGAATATTAGTTTTTTCGTAACCGGCTTATCAGAGTATTATTGACCCAATCGGCAAGGACACAAAAAAATTAAAGTGTGGAGTTCCGATTTTTGTTCTACCTTGATTCTCAGGTCTTCGCTACCTATATCGAAAGATAAAACAACAGCCCCCACACCGACACAGCTATACAAAAGTTCATCACGAACCATTATATGCAACCGATGCGGGTGCTATTGCCATTATCTTCTCGATATTTCTAAGTTGCGAAGTTTGAGAACCGAAGATAATTTCAATAACACCCATAAGGAATGGTTCAAATTTATTCAGATGAAACCAATCGAAATAAATTCAAACCGTTTCCAAATATGTCTCATAGGGACTGCCTCTGCAAATTTTCCCAATGATTACCGCAAATATATAGATATTTTTTCGATACCACACCAAAATCCCCCACTTTTTTACCGACAGAACCGGCAAAAAATCAGATACAAAATTCAGCCGACACGCAAATACGACCAACAACGGAACTTTACCGGAGACTTTATTTTTTGGAAAATTGCGAAAAACTGCCGCTAATCGCTTTGGAAAAATGCAAAAATCGTGATTATTTTTTATGGATAATTGCAAATTTCACCATATATTTGCATTGGAAAATTGCAAAATACTATGCTTGAAAGGAAAATATATCATTATATCGAGCACTTTTATGAGACAAATAAAGGTGCATTGCTTCTTGCCGGAGCTCGTCAGATTGGCAAAACTTACTCAATACGAAAATCTGGCAAACAAAAATTCAAAAGTTTTATTGAAATAAACTTTATCGAAATGCCTGAAGCTGTAGGTATCTTTTCCCCGGCAAAAAACAGCAATGATATACTACTTCGTCTATCAGCACTAACCGACAAGCCACTGATCAAAGGTGAAACTATAATTTTCTTTGACGAGGTACAGCTCTGCCCCGAAATAGTAACCGCCATAAAATTCCTTGTCGATGATGGAAGGTATCGTTACATCCTAAGCGGGTCACTGCTTGGAGTGGAACTCAATAATCTTCGGTCGGTACCGGTGGGCTATATGGCGATTAAAGACATGTATCCATTAGATCTTGAAGAGTTTATGTGGGCTGTGGGCGTAAATAAAAATGTTATTAGCGCATTGAAGTCAGCCTGGGAAAACAAACAGCCGGTAGATGATTTCATTCATGGCAAAATGATGGAGGTTTTTCGTTTATATCTCATAGTTGGCGGTATGCCGGATGCTGTCAATGCCTATAAGAATAGCAATAATCTTCAAGACGTAATGGAAAAACAGCGAGAGATCATACGATTATATCGAAAAGACATCTCACAATATGATTCAAAACGGCAATTGAGCATAAAAGAGGTTTTTGATCTAATCCCATCGGAGCTAAATTCCAAAAATAAACGTTTTATCATTAAAAGCCTAAACGATAAAGCCAGAATAGAAAAGTATCAAGATGAATTCTTGTGGTTAAAGGATGCAGGAGTGGCAATACCGGTGTATAATATAGAAGAACCTAAATTACCTTTAAAGCTGGCAAGTTCGAGAAATTTATTCAAATTGTTTTCCAATGACGTCGGACTGCTGGCATGTCAATATTCCGCCGGTATCCAATTAAAGATATTACAGGGTGATGACATCATCAACTACGGTTCTATATATGAAAACGTTGTTGCGCAAGAATTACTTGCTCACGGATTTGACGAACTGTACTACTATAACAGCAAGAAGATGGGCGAAGTTGATTTCGTGGCAGATATTAACGGAGAAGTTTTCCCTATAGAGGTTAAATCAGGCAAGGATTACGCCCGACATCGCGCACTTAACAATATTCTTGATTGCTGCGATTATATTATTCCGCAAGCCATTGTTTTATGCAACGACAACTATTCAATAAGAGACAAAGTCGCCTATGTCCCTATATATATGATGATGTTTATACATAAAGAGAAATCTCTCGATGTAAAATTCAGTTTGGATTTAAGCGGACTATAATAGCACAACAAAATTTTGAATACGCAGAAGATTTTAACTAACTTCGTGGAGATATTATAAGAACATATAAAAAACCTTATACGAAAATGACGGCAAAAAGACTTTTCAGCATACTCGGTTTACTGTTGATAATAGGAACTGCAACAATAAACGCAGAGCATCTTGTGATTTTGACTTCCAACGATACGCACAGCCATATCGACCCCGACTTCGATGGAAAAGGCGGACTGTTGCGTCAAAAAGTGTTGTTTGACAGCGTTCTGTGCGCCGAGAAGAATGTAATGCGCATTCATGCCGGCGATGCCGTACAAGGCACACTGTATTTTTCTGAATTTCACGGCGAAGTGGAATATGAAATGCTTAACCGCATGAATTGCGACATCGCAATATTAGGAAATCATGAATTTGACAACGGTATGCAACAACTTGCCAAGCACTACAAAAAGATGCGCCCCGTGTGCCTATCATCAAATTACGATTTCACCGGAACTGAACTTGAAGGTATTTTCCAACCGTATATAATAAGAGAGTTCGACGGCAAAAAAATAGGATTTATAGGTATCAATCTCGACCCCTCCGGAATCATAGCCGAAACCAATTATAAGGGCATCAGATTCCACGATATTACAGCTACAGCCGACTCCACGGCAAGACTGTTGAAACAGGAAAAAGGCGTTGACTTCATCGTTATGGTATCACACATAGGATATGACATGACCGGCTGGGGAGTTCCGGGCGACATAGATGTAGTAAAACACAGCACCGATATAGACCTCGTCATAGGCGGACACTCGCACACGGTAATCAATCCCGACAAAAAAGGTTCGCCGGCATGGCTTATAACCAATAAAAACGGCAGAATGATTCCGGTGACGCAAACCGGCAACCTCGGCAAATATGTGGGACTTATCGACATCGACCTTGAAACATTCACCACGGAGTATCGCCTGCTGCCGGTGGACAAGCGTTATGACAGCCGTATCAATTATCCCGAAATTGAGGCGTTCCTCGCTCCATACAGACAAAAAGTGGATTCCCTGATGAACAAAGAGGTGGCAATATCAGCCAAATTCATGGATAAAGGACTTGGAGCTTTGAGCAATTGGGTGAGCGATGCAGCGCGCGACATAACAGTCAAACTGAGCGGTATCACAGCCGACTGCTCGATAATGAACAAAGGCGGGATACGTTGTGCAATGCCTGAAGGCAGCGTATCGGAAGGATTGATAAACTCGATGTTCCCTTTCGACAACAGACTTCAAATCATAGAATTGACAGGTGAACAACTGCTCCGCTCACTTGAAATAATGGCGGCGAGAGGCGGCGATGCCACCAGCAGTGAACTGATTGTCACTTATACCCCAAACAATAAAATAAAGTCGGCGAATATAAACGGCAAAGACATCAAACCGAAGAAAAAATACAAGATAGTCACCCTCGACTACCTCGCCAACGGTGGTGATTACATGTCGCCGTTCAAAGAAGCCAAGCGACTATTCTCCGATGATGTGAAAGTATCGGTACGATACATGTCGTTCATCAAAGAATTGACAGCACAAGGAAGAAAAATCGATGCAAGCGATGAACTGAGAATGACTTTGACGAAAGAGTGAATATACAAACTTAAAATATACATTAACAAATGAAAAACCTGAAACGAATCGGTGCTATTCTGGCAAGTGTAATGTTAGGAATCGCTATGGCTAACGCCGTAGTCCCCAACTTAATGAAAAACGCCGATGAAAAAGCAATGAACAATTGGGTAAATGCCCAATTCAAAAAAATGACTAAGGAAGAACGCATAGCACAACTCATGGTTATAGGCGTTTCTCCGAGAGAAAAAGGCGAAAAACTCGATTCCCTGAAGAATCTTGTAAAGGCTTATAACCTTGGCGGTCTTATCTTTCATGAAATGAGTAAGACCGACTATGTGTCGCTGTACAATGAGTTCTCAAGTCTCGCCCGCACACCGCTGCTTATGACTATCGACGGCGAATGGGGTTTAGGCATGCGTCTTGACGGTGTAAGGGACTTTCCGAGAAGCATGACACTTGGAGCTATCAGCGACAAGGCGTTAATATATGAATATGGAAAAGAATCGGCAAGACAGATGAAAGCTGCCGGAATACACGTGAATTTCGCTCCGGTACTCGATGTAAACGATAATCCGCAAAATCCGGTTATAGGACGACGTGCATTCGGTGAAACACCCGATTTTGTAACGGCATACGCTTTGGAATATGCACGCGGACTGGAAGACGGCGGAATACTTTCCACCGGAAAACATTTCCCGGGTCATGGCTCCACACATCAAGATTCGCATAAGGAACTTCCTGTAGTAAACAAGTCTTTAGGCGAACTTGAGACTTGCGAATTTAAGCCTTTCATTGACTATATTAATGCCGGATACGGCGGAATGCTCACAGCGCATCTCAATATGCCGGCTCTGGATAACAGCGGCACACCAACTTCATTAAGCGAAAAAGCCGTTAACGACCTGCTCATAGATAAAATGGGCTTTGAGGGGCTTATTTTCACCGATGCCCTGTCGATGGAAGGTGCAATAGCCGAAGGTTCTCGCTCTGTGGCTGCATTGAAAGCAGGAAACGACATCCTGCTCATGCCAAAGAATCCTCCGGTTGAAATAGCCGCTGTCCTAACAGCCATCGCAAAAGGCGAACTTTCACAAAAATCCATAGATGAACGTTGTAAAAAGGTTCTGCGCTATAAATATGCTTTGGGCGTACACAACAGCAAACCATTGGATATAGCCGAACTCGAAAACTCGACAAACTGCCCCAAGACAGAATTGCTGAACAGAACTCTTACTGCATCGTCCATCACGGTAGTCAAGAACGAAAGTAATATCCTGCCTATTAAAGCTCTCGACAAGAAAAATATCGCAGTAGTGTCATTAGGAGACATGAAAGGCGTGACAAGCATGTTCCAAGACAGATGCGAGATGTACAGCAAAACCGGAAAATTTGCATTCATCAAGGGTGCAATGCTTGATGTCTTGCTAAACAAGTTGAAAGAATATAATACGATTATTGCGGGAATATACAATGCCGACGAAACTTATGTCAAGGCTTTGGAAAGCATAACCGCTCAGTGCGACAACGTGATTCCGGTATTTTTCACAAGTCCGTACAATGCAAGCAAATTCAAAGACGGCGTTGCGGCATGTAAATCAGCCGTAATAGCGTGGGGAACCGATGAACTCGCACAAGACTATGCAGCACAAGCTGTATATGGAGGAATAGACGTTAAAGGTAAATGCCCCGTTACCATAGACGGAGTAGCACAAGTCGGAGATGGCGTAACCTATGCCGCAACAAGACTTGGATATACTATTCCTGAAGAAGTGGGAGTGAGCAGCGATATGCTGAAGAAAATGGATAAACTCGCAAAGAAGTGCTTGAGAGCCGGTGCATTCCCGGGTTGCCAGATAGTGGTGGCACGCAAAGGCAAAGTAATAGCCAACCTCAACTACGGTATGCACGACTACGAAAGCGGAATACCTGTTACAACCAATACCATCTACGACCTCGCATCGGTATCCAAAGCCACCGGAACACTTCCCGGTATCATGAAAGCTTGCGATGACGGACTGCTTAATGTAGATGAAAAAATGAGCAAATATATTCCCGGTATGCGCCGTCCCGACCGAGAAAATCTGACATTGCGCGAATTTCTGTATCATGAAACCGGATATATTCCTTCTTTACCTATATATAATATAATGACCGATAAGGACAAGAATCTGCGTTCCGACCTTGTGTCAAAGGTAAAAAGTGACAAGTACAGCATCCAGATAGGCGACAGCCTGTTCTTATGCGAAGCCGCCTACGATACCGTAATGCACAATGCTTACACAATCAAGTTGCGCCCCGACAAGAAAATGAGATACAGTTGCGTAAACTTCTGTCTGCTCATGGATGCCGAACAGCATGCAACAAAAATACCACACAACGAATATGTAAACAAAAACTTCTATGCTCCGCTGGGTGCATGGCACACCACCTACCGCCCGCTCGACAAATTCCCTCGCAACATGGTAGCCCCTACCGAATATGACTCATTCATGCGCAAACAGCTTGTGTGGGGATATGTGCATGACGAGACCAACGCATTTGCCGGTGGTGTAGCCGGTAATGCCGGACTGTTCTCTAATGCCAACGATTTGGCAAAACTCTGCCAAATGTGGCTTAATGAAGGCGTTTACGGCGGTGAACGTTACTTATCGGAAAAAACCACAAGACAATTTACAGTGGAACGCAGTCCGAACTCACGCCGCGGCTTGGGTTTTGACCGTGCGCCAAACAAGGAAGGACAAGGTTCTCCCACATGCGACGAAGCACCCGCTGAAACCTACGGACATTTGGGATTTACCGGCACCGTATTCTGGGTGGATCCGACAAATGAGCTGATATTCGTATTCTTATGCAACCGCGTGAATCCTACACGCAACAATGAAGCTTTCAGCAATATCGATGTTCGTCCGGGGATGTTCAGATTTGTCTACGAATCGTTGTCAGACAAATAACGCAAAAACTTACAAATCGAAATAAAACAATAAAAATAACGACATTTTTTAATCCAAAACAGCAAAAATGTGCAAAATTGTTAGTTTTGCACATTTTTTATATTTATATTTGCGCCATAATTCATTTAAGATGTAAAAAAGATTTGTTATGAATGCATCAGAAGTACTAAAGGACTTAAAAAGAAGGTTTCCTAATGAACCTGAGTATCTACAAGCAGTAGAGGAAGTTATAACCACTATCGAGGATGAATACAACAAGCATCCCGAATTTGACAGATACAATCTTATAGAACGCTTATGCTTACCCGATAGAATATTCTCATTTCGCATTTCATGGGTAGACGATAAAGGAAAAGTACAGAACAATATGGGCTACCGCATCCAGCATAACAATGCCATAGGTCCGTATAAGGGCGGTATACGTTTTCACTCATCCGTGAACCAATCAATCTTGAAATTCCTTGCATTTGAACAAACATTCAAAAACTCCCTCACCACCCTACCTATGGGCGGCGGTAAAGGCGGCTCCGACTTCAACCCTAAAGGCAAGAGCGACATGGAAGTGATGCGTTTCTGCCAAGCCTACATTGCAGAACTATGGCGTCATATAGGTCCGGATACCGATGTCCCGGCAGGAGATATAGGCGTAGGCGGACGCGAAGTAGGCTATATGTATGGCATGTATAAGAAAATGGCGCGTGAGAACACCGGAACATTTACCGGTAAAGGTCTTGAGTTCGGAGGGTCTTTAGTTCGTCCTGAAGCTACCGGTTACGGAAACGTCTATTTCCTTCCTAACATGCTCGCAACACGGGGAATCGACATAAAAGGTAAAAAAGTGGCTATTTCAGGTTCGGGAAACGTTGCCACATATACAGCTAAAAAATTATTGTCATTAGGAGCCAAGGTTGTTACCATGAGTGATTCCAACGGCACTATATACGTTCCTGAAGGAATTACAGAAGAACAATTGGAATACATATTCAAATTGAAAAACATCTATCGCGGTCGCATCAAGGAATTTGCCGAAGAATATGATTGCGAATACTTTGATGGAGGTCGTCCTTGGGGAGTAAAATGCGATATAGCCATGCCGAGCGCGACACAAAACGAACTTGACGGCGATGATGCACGCGCTCTGCTTGCAAATGGCGTAATTGCTGTATCTGAAGGAGCTAATATGCCTTCTACCCCCGAAGCGGTACATGAATTCCTCAAAGCAAAGATTCTATATGCACCGGGGAAAGCGGCAAATGCCGGCGGAGTATCCGTATCAGGTCTTGAAATGGCACAAAATTCACAAAAACTCACATGGAGTGCCGAAGAAGTAGATGCCAAGCTGCAAAACATCATGAAAAACATTCATGAACAATGCGTCAAGTATGGTTCAGAACCCGACGGTACTGTAAACTACGTAAAAGGAGCTAATGTGGCAGGTTTCATGAAAGTAGCAAAAGCCATGATGGCTCAAGGTATCATCTGATGAATAAGAGACTGTATAATTTTTATAAAATCAAGATTTAGTAAGGTGGTATGTCATAATTAACAATCTCAATGACTTGCATCTTGTGTCAATTCTTACAAACCTAAAGGAGCTGAGCCAAAAATAAATTTTGGCACAGCTCTTTCCTTTCAAGCAAGGAAAAAAGCTCAATAGATTTGATAAAACCAAAATGTAATGTATCTTTGTCGGTTGAAACACAAAGAATAATATTAATATATTTAACTAAACAGAGAAGATGAAAAAATTATTTTTTATGGCATTGGCAGCATTGACTATGATGTCATGCGATAACAACAAGTTTTCGGTAACAGCCGTATTCAACAATGCCAATAATGATGGCAGAATGGCATATCTTATAAACTACGACACAGGCGAAACACTTGACACTGCAGAAGTAATAAATCAATGTGTGCGCTTTGAAGGTGTTGTAGATACTGCTTTTGTTGCACGTTTAGGTTTGCAAAAGGGTCGCATACAGTTTATCGTAGAACCGGGAGATATCACTATCGATACACTTGGAACTGCTTCAGGAACGCCGTTAAATATAGCACTTGAGAAACTTAGCGAAGACCTACGCAATGTAATGACCGACACAACAGCTAACGACTCTGTGAAATTCGTTAATTATATCAGTACTCTTGACAATACTTATGAGGCAAACAAAGAAAATCCTTTAGGTTATTATGCATTTGTTCAAGGAATGTATTATAAATACCGTAACAAGGCGGAATTGGATTCTGCTTTGGCTATAGCTCCGGCTAATTACGCTAACTATGACCGCATTGCCAAGCAAGTAAAAGCGTTCAATCAATTGGAACTTACAAGCGAAGGCAAAATGTTTACCGATTTCACCATTACAGCAGAAGACGGAACAGAACAGAAACTATCTGACTTCGTAGGCAAAGGAAACTATGTATTAGTTGACTTCTGGGCAAGTTGGTGCGGACCATGCCGTCGCGAAATTCCTGTAATCAAAGAAATTCTTGAAAAGCATAAGGCTGAAGGTTTAACCGTTCTCGGTGTTGCCGTTTGGGACAAAGTAGACGACACCAAGAGAGCTATGGAAGAACTTGCTATCGAATGGCCGGTGATTATGAACGCACAAACTATTCCTACCGACCTTTACGGAATATCAGGCATTCCTCACATTATCCTATTTGCACCTGACGGAACAATCGTTTCTCGCGGAAAACAAGGTGAAGCTTTGAGAGCTGCAGTGGATGAGGCAATGGCTAAATAATTCAATAATAAACACATCCATATAGCGATATCCCGACAAATCGGGATATCGCTTTTTTTATAGGTAAACATAGGGACTAAGAAGGGGTGGCAAACTTTAGTGCTTAATTCATGTTATATAATAGATAATTAATCACTAAGCCCAAACAGATTATGAAAAAGATGTATGTTACACTTGCTGCAAGAGAGAAATGTTACTTATACGCAGCATTCCTGCTACTATTCTTCTGTAACTTCCATTCTACAGCACAAGAAATCACACCAGAACTTACTGTTATACATGGTAAAGTAACCGATGTTGCAGGAACTCCTATAATAGGAGCATCAGTCTTTGAAGTAAACAGCAAACGAGGAACTCAAACCGATATTGACGGCAACTTCTCACTAAGTGTTCTACCCGATGCTCAATTGCGCATCTCTTATATAGGCTATAATCCACAAGAGGTCAAAGCCGAAAACAACATGATTATCACACTTAAAGAAAATGAGAATTTACTTGACGAAATCGTTGTTGTCGGATATGGACAACAGAAAAAAGTGAATCTTACAGGAGCTGTATCTTCCATCGACATAGGAAAGAACTTGGACGGACGCCCCCAACAAGACTTAAGCAAAGCATTGCAAGGCACTGTACCGGGACTTTCCGTGACAAATTCACAAGGTGGTATCAATAGCGAGCCAACCCTTTCGATAAGGGGATTAGGTACTCTAAGCAATAGTGCCCAAAGCGCACCCTATATTCTGGTTGACGGAGTTCCTATGGATGATATTTCGTTCCTGAACACACAAGACATTCAAAGCATATCAGTGTTAAAAGACGCAGCATCTTCATCCATTTACGGCGCAAGAGCAGCTTTCGGAGTAATACTCATCACTACAAAATCGGCTAAAAAAACCGACCGCATAACAATCAGCTATTCCAATAATTTTGCATGGGACTCTCCTACTTACCTGCCGGACTATCCCAACGTTCCTACTCAAATACGAGCCCTTTCACAAGCAAACAAACGAGCCGGACTGGAAAACGAACTTTTCGGAATGTATTTGGACACCATGCTTCCATACGCAGAAGCTTGGGAAAGACAAAACGGCGGAAAAAAATCAGGATATAGAGAGATGCGTCCCTACAAAAGCATGGATGACGTAGGCGATTATTTCGTTAATGCCGATGGTACAGGCGCAATGTATTATGCCGATTGGGATGTTCGCAAGATAATGTTCAAAGATTGGTCTCCGTCAATGAGTCACAACATTTCTATCCAAGGTTCTGGAGAAAAAGCCGATTATTACGTAAGTTTCGGATACAACGACAAAGAAGGCGTTCTAAAATTCAATACCGACAAGCTGAAAAAATACACTGTCTCTTCCAATATAAACTTTAATATTACCGACAATCTGCAATCAGGAATAAGGATAAACTACAGCGATAAAACATACACACAACCTAATACCCGACGCTCAACATATACTTATCTATGGCGCTGGGGGTCGTTTTTCGGTCCTTACGGAACAATTAACGGTATAGATGCGCGTAACGACATCACATATTTAAAAAATGCAGCCGAAGCTAAAGACAAAACCACATTCACCAAAATATCGGTTTATTTAAAAGCCTTGGTGACAAAAGACCTGACAATAAATGCCGACTATACTTACGATATAACCAACCGTAACTATTCAGAGCCGGGCTATCCGGTAACATTCTATAATACTTGGGGTGGTAATATATCATCACCGGTCACTATAGACAATAATACAGGTACATATATGTATGAGCTGAACACACAGGTCACTAAATGGACGCTGAACATATACGGTAATTATAAATACACCTTCGGCAACGAGCATCATTTAAATGTAATGCTTGGAGGTAACGGTGAAAGCGAACTATATAAATCATTTTGGGCAAAACGAACCAATCTATATTCTACAGATTACCCGCAAATAAACCTTACTTATGGGACACAAACCACCAACAGCTCGGCATCGCATTGGAGTGCGGTAGGATATTTCGGGCGTATCAATTATGACCGAAACGGCATTTGGCTGATTGAATTAAACGGACGATATGATGGGTCTTCCAGATTCCCTAAAAATGACCATTGGGCGTTCTTTCCATCAGTGTCGGCAGGATACAGATTTAGCGAAGAAGAATATTTTGAGAAAATCAAAAATAAGGTGATTAATAACGGTAAAATACGTTTATCCTACGGAGAAATAGGCAATCAGGCTGTAGGCAATTATATGTTTCTATCTACAATCACCCCTATCCTCCCGAGCAGTACATATTGGCTTGATGCTGACGGCAACAAAATAGCGGCTTTAGGCATGCCCACTTATATCGACCCCGAATTAGGTTGGGAACGCATACAGACTTTTGATGCCGGCATTGACTTAGGCTTATTCAACGACAAAATTACCGTCACTTTCGATTGGTATCAACGCACCACACGGGATATGCTTGCTCCGGGACAAGCCATGCCCGGAATATTAGGTACTACCGCACCTTATACAAATTCCGGCACTCTGCGTACAAGAGGCTGGGAGTTGAGTCTTGCACTGCGTCATAAATTCGGTGATTGGGATACTTATGCCACATTTAACCTAAGCGATGCCATAACCAAAGTAACAAAATGGAATGACAGCTCACGATTGCTCAATTCATACTACAGCGGTATGACTTACGGCGACATTTGGGGGTTTGAAACGGAACGGTATTTCACCGAAGACGATTTCAATGCCGATGGAACATATAAAGACGGTATTGCCTCACAATCGGCACTGGAGCAAGGTTCATTCCATTATGGTCCCGGAGACATTAAGTTCAAGGACTTGAATGGTGACAATGTTATTTCCGGCGGTAAAGGAACTGCCGAGAATCACGGTGACTTGAAAGTTATAGGAAATTTTATGCCTCGGTACGAATATAGTTTCCATTTAGGTACAGCATGGCACGGTTTCGACATAGATTGTTTTTTCCAAGGCGTAGGGAAACGTTCCCAATGGACGCAGTCGGCTTTTGTTATGCCATTCATGCGCGGAGCAGACGCTCTTTACGCCAATCAGACACGCTATAACTACTATGATTATGAAAACGGAATCTACCATATAAACCAAAGCAACGATTATCCGCGCATGTATCCCGGGAATTCGGGTTTCGGCACGATTTCCGTTCTTCAACGAGGCAACCACAATTTTTACCCTCAGACGCGGTATCTTGTGAATATGGCATACCTCAGATTCAAGAATATCACAATCGGTTACACTATCCCTAATGAATTGGTTAAAAAGGCTTATTTATCAAAGATAAGAATATATTTCAGCGCAACCAATATCTGTAACTTGATAAAAAAGAGTAAATATCCTATAGATCCTGAAATAAACACATCGGAAAGTTCTACCGATCTTGCCAACGGAACTTGGGGACGTGTTGCTCCGATTACAAAAACCGTGTCATTCGGTTTACAAGCTACATTTTAATAACTTTCTAAAAAAACTCACAATGAAAACTTCATTATTAAATCTCGACCATTTAACCCGCAACATACTCCCCATACTTATCATCATTATGTTATCAAGTTGCAATGACATGCTTGAAAAGTCCCCTCTCGACCGTTTCGAGAATGATCCCGAATTTTGGAATAACGCAGGAAATATCGAAGGATTGACCAATTCATTCTATAATGAATTTACTGCCTACGGAAACAACGGAGGCTACGGAATGTTCTATTTCAAGACTATCAGCGATGACCAAATAGGCAATCCATTTAACGAATGGGAGTATACTTCAATTCCCGCAAACAGCAACCTGTGGACTAACGGTTGGGATGACATTCGCATGGCAAACTTGATTATAGAAAACGTAAACAATTCCGAACTATCCGACAAAGACAAAACAAGATTCACATCCATAGCCAGACTGATGCGAGCTTGGATTTATTATAACATGGTAAGATTCTACGGAGACTTGCAATGGGTAGACATACCGCTTACGATTAAAGATACACACATCCTGTATGGTAAGCGTATCGACCGTGATATTATTATGAACTATGTTCTCGACGATCTGAATTACGCCACAGAAGACATGCCCGAGACAACGTCAAAAACTTCTTGGGGGCGGGATATGGCAAATGCTATGAAAGCCGATATATGCCTATGGGAGGGAACTTACCGAAAATACCGCACATTAACTGAAAACGGTGTTGAACCTGATTATTCCGGCTCTGAAAAGTTTTTATCGGAATGCGTAAAAGCTTGCAACTATATTTTTTCGCAAGGTTACAGTTTGAACAACAGCTATCATGCTAATTACAATTCGACCGATCTGTCAAATAATCCGGAGATGATATTCTACAAGCAATACCGTCAAGGTGTACTCAGCCATTCTCTCATCTCCTACACCTGCTCATCAACCGCCATTAGCGGGATGACAAAAGACGCATTTGACGCCTACCTGTTCCTTGACGGAAAACCATTGGCGTTGACATCGTTAAACACCGATGATGCAGGTATCCCATTATACAACGATATTACAAAACAAAATAATATCATTATTTCAAAACAGTTGGCTGTAAGAGATAAAAGATTAAGCGAAACTATAGACAGTGTGGTATATTTCCAAGGAAGTACGTGGGCAAGAACTCCGGATGGTATGCAAATGACATCCACTTCGGGATATGGCTGCAGGAAATACGACAATACTTCCATTCCGCTTAACTATCGCAACCAAACAGCAGCCAACTACACATGCGCACCTGTATTTTGGCTGGCTGTAGTATATCTGAATTATGCCGAAGCACAAGCCGAACTCGGGCAGCTGTCACAATCAGACCTTGACAGAAGTATTAACCTGCTTAATGCCCGAGCAGGGCTGCCAAACCTCAACATTAATCCCGGATTCAGCGATCCGAGCAATAATCACGGCGTAAGTGACATTATTTGGGAAATACGCAGAGCAAGGCGATGCGAACTCATGTTTGACAATTGGTTTCGTTACTGGGACTTGATTCGCTGGCATCAACTTGACAAACTCGATACAAAACGTTATCCCAACTTGCTGTTGGGAGCAAACATAAAAAATGCAACCGAAATCCAAGTCGACACACTGTACGGATATATATATGCAGGCGATAAAGCACGCTCTTTCAATAAGCGATACTATCTGTACCCCATCCCGTCGGGAGAAATAACGCTAAATCCCCAACTTACCCAAAACCCATTCTGGGAATAAAAAAATTCACAAATTAAAATTTACTGCCACCTCTAATAAACTAAAGAAGGTGGCAGTTTTGCTAAAGAAAGAGAACAAGTCCTCATTCTAACAGCCATTTTGTGTTTTTCATAGTATTACACTATATCATCAGGGACAATATAAGTCGATGGATTGCTGCTACTTATGTTGTGAATTACATCACCGCGTTTCCAGCCTATTGTGGGAGTTATTCCACCTTCTTTTTTTGTAAAACATTCCACATTACCGTTGTTTATTCGTAGCATTTCTATGTTTTTGTCACATGGTTCGGATAGTATTAATTTTTCGTAAGGTTTCCATTTATAACCACACACACTGATACCGTTGTCGTAAAGATAGCGACTGCCACACACCGGGACTTCTACAAAGTCATATGAAGATAGTTTTAATAATCCTGTCATTACATTTTTGTACCGAATCAATCTCACCAAAGTACAATTCCCGTTTACATCTTCTGACATATCCAAAAGAACTCCGGGTGAAAAATAAAAGGATGTTTGTTTACTTTTTTCATCAGTTATTTTTACCACATCTTTAGACATGTCTGCTTGCTCCGGATACCAATTTATTGGCTTAATGCTTTCATATATGTTGGTTGTGAATTCTGTTTTCATAATTTCTCTATCTTTATCCCATACAATCTGATAAAAATATCGATACGTTCCACTTTCTCCAAGCCACTTCACTCCCCCATTTATTTGAGAGCAGTTTAAACATGGTGTGTTTATACCATTAATTGTAGCTTGCATATTTAATTTGTATCCGGATAAAATCTTACTGCTACATGAGGCAAGATAGGAATACTTATTAAATTCATCAAATGGTAAATATTTTTCATTCTCCAATGAATCAGTTTGTTGAAACTCGTTTTTCTCGATATTTATTCCAAAAGGATACATCTTTCCCATTAAGCCTTCACCAAATTCATAACGATAAACATCATTTATATTCAGTATTGTGTTTTTATCGATATGAATATCACATTCTGATATATTCTGGATTTGATTTTGGAATGATTCAAGTATTTCATTTTCAGTTTTATTGATGTCAATATTAAATCGAGGGAAATTGTACATCAAGAACATTTCGTTATTCATTGACACCACACTTTTATCTCCATATTGGGAATTGTGAATAAGAATATTAGGTCTTGCACCTTTCTCAAAGAAGTTGTTATTGGTAGTTACGCATGAATCAATGATTTCAACTTGAATTCCGTTTTCGCAATGATTAGCGTTGAAAACTATTGCTTTGCAACCTTCAATCAGTACATCACTATTGATGATATTACCTTGAATTGAGCCTCCACCGCAATTAAATAATTTCAGAGCTTTTCCATTACAAGTGCTGTGTATTGCATTATGTTCAAATTTTAGTGCGTCTCCAAGCCAACCGGTATCTATTGCGTAAGTTATACTAACTTCTTCTGTAGTATCTATATTTTCTGTTTGATATAGATTGATTTGATCGTGTTTAAAAGAACAATTTGTAATACTGCGTGTGTCATTATAAGTATCGGTATATTTTACACCTTGTAGAAAGTTATACCACACAATTTTGTCTAAATGAACACCTCCACCTGCAAGAATACATTTTTGTGTATGTTGTGTAAATTCGTTCTTATTTATCCAATCAGTAAAACAGATGTTTTTAATTAAAGTTGATTGATCTATATATTGCATTCCCGAAACCGGTGATTTTGTATCTGTTTCTGCATTCACATACAACAAATATTCATGACTATAAAGACTCTCTCCTTCTCCTACCGGGAAAATTCTTGCACAACCATATATACTTTCATAAACATCTTTGTCTTCCTCTTCATTAGTTTCTTCGTTAAGTACTTTTTTTATAACTTTTTTAGTATCTCCCCATTGCGAGCATTCTCCTACTAATTGAGTGCGACAATTCATTATAATGGGAGAAGCAATGCTATAATCCCCATTTCTTAAAAAGATTTCACCTACTTGTTTCATCTTTATAGCTTTATTAATCGGGGTAGACCAATCATCGTAAGGAAAATCTTCATAAATGTTATTTCCTTCAGAATCTATCATTATATGTTCTGTGGAAACGACTTCTTTTTCGATTTCAAACCATTGGGGATAAGCTCGGTCTATATCCCAAGAGCCAACAATGTTGATGCCTTTTCCGAAGATGGTACAAATAGGAGCTTCAAGGTGCGTGTTTGTGCCGGAAATTGTAATTTCTTCCGTACAGTCTTCTGCAACTACAAATTTTCCTCCTTGAAAAATCAAGGTTACATTCTCGGGAATTACAACACTTAATGAAAATACCACGTTTTCTTCCACTATGTAAGTGGTACCTGCATTAAAAACAGGATTTTTGATTTGTCCATTTAATCTCATAGTCTTTTTAATTTAAAAAGTTAAACATATTTGTGTGAATTCATAGTACAAAGTTGGCGTGACAATGGGCAACAATCTTACCCACTCAATATAACAAAGGTTAATATCGGAGATACTTTCATATAATTCTTTGTTTATTAATATTAAATTAATAACTTCACAAAAAATAATCAAAAAAAGAGGCAGATATGAGAAGTATATTGTTTAAAATGATGTTGGCAATAGTATGTGTTGCGATGTCAAAAAATGTTTATGCCTACGACTTAGAAGTAGATGGAATCTACTATAATATCGTTTCCACAGCAGATAGAACATGTGAAGTAACTTATAAAGGCAAATATAGTTTTGAGAAAACATATTCAGGTGTGCTGACAATACCGGAAACTATCGTTTATAATACTCAAACAATTACAGTTGTAGGAATAGGTTACTACGCTTTTTACAACGACGAATTGACTGAGGTAAATCTACCAAGTACATTAACAACGATAGGGGATTATGCTTTTTCCGGTTGTTCAAGTTTGGCAAATATAATTCTGCCTCAATCTTTAAATTCTATAGGGAATGAAGCATTTAGTAATTGTACCAATATAACGGATATTGTTATTCCTAAATCTGTAACAAAAATTGGAACAGGAATTTTAAAATGTTGCAGTAACTTAAAATCTGTAATTGTAGATTCAGAGAATATGGTATATGATAGCAGAGAGAATTGTAATGCTGTGATTCATACTGCTACAAATGAGTTAATTGCAGGTTGTTCAACTACATTTATTCCTGAAACTGTGACAGCATTAGGACGTTATTGTTTGAGTTATCGCGAATTACCCAAAGTTCTTAATATATCAAAACAAATTACTAAAATTGATTGGAACGCTTTTGAAGGTTGTTATGGAACTACTGAATTGATTATCGAAGACAGTACAGAACCTTTGAGTGTATATTTATGGATATTTAATTTAAATGGGTTAAGTACTGCCTACATTGGAAGAGATTTACTTTACAATTGGGGAGAATCGTTATTTAGTAAAAATGGGGTAGCATGTATAGAAAATGTAACATTTGGTTCAAATGTTACATTTATACATTCGGGATTGTTTAAAGATTGTAAATCATTAAAAAAAGTTACTCTATTGGGGGAGGTAAAAACTATTGGAGAGTATGCCTTTTATAATAGTACCGGTGAATATGCTGAATTTAATATACCATATTATAATAGCATAACAATAATAGAAACTTATGCTTTTGCTAACGCTTGTTTGTCCGGGTTTAAACTTTCGGAGAACTTAACGAAGTTGGGAACTGCTGCATTTGCCGGATGCAAAGGGTTAAGTAGCGAATTAACCATACCGAAATCATTGGAAAAACTGGAAACTTCTGTCTTTAATTCGAGTTCCGGTGTATCTAAACTTATAATACCTAATACCGTTTTGGAAATTGGGGCACGGGCATTTTATAATATGGCAGATTTGGCGGAAGTTGTTATTGAACATGGAGATACACCTCTTTATTTGGGTGAAGATAAGAATATATTTTCGTATTGCCCGATAAGAAAAGCATATATAGATCGTGAAATGGAATACGATGATCCTGACGATCCTGGACATCAAAAATTTTATGCATGTCCTTTTGCATATAACAAATTATTAGAAGACGTTATTATCGGGAATAATATAAAAAGTTTAAAAGAATCTTATAGGTCTACATCTTTTTATATGTGCGAAAATTTAAAATATTTAGATTTAGGGAATCAATTGGAGTCTTTTTCTTATTATGGGAGTTTTAGTCGTTGTGAAAACATTACAAGAATATATTCAAGAAACCCTATTCCACCAGCGAATGCTTTATTTGAAACAAAAGTATATATGAACGCTGAGGTGAAAGTGCCGAAGGGTTCACTTGCAGCATATCAAGCTGATGAAAATTGGCGTAATTTCTGGAATATTGCAGAAGTGGATTTCTCCGGAGTAGATAGTGTGGATGATGACAATCAATCAGTGGTTGATGTTTATAATTTGCAAGGTGTGTGTGTACGCAAGGGTGTGCAACGCGGTGAAGCAACACAAGGACTTCCGCAAGGCATTTATATCATCAACGGCGAAAAGGTCTTAGTGAAATAGAACTGAAAATAATTTAAAAAAGTTGGTTATATGAGAAGTATATTGTTTAAAATGATGTTGGCAATAGTATGTGTTGCGATGTCAAAGAATGTTTATGCTTACGACTTCGAGGTCGATGGAATTTATTATAATATTCTATCCTCTACTGATTTAACGGTTGCAGTTGCACCAAAAATGGAGAGGACCGTTTGGGCCCTGATGGTTCTCTCAATGAAAAGGCTTCTTATAATAAGGATGCCTATAAAGGTATAGTGTATATCCCTGAAAAAGTGAATCATTTAGGTCAAGAATATGAGGTCAAAACGATTTACCCACGAGCATTTATAAATTGCAGTGAATTGATAGAAGCTGTAATACCATGCACTGTTGAAGCAATAGGAGAAGACGCCTTTTGGGGATGTTCTCAACTGAAAAGGTTGATTATCCCCAAGTCGGTTAAAGCTATTGCCTTTTACAGAACTGAATATAAATGGCAGTATAGAGACTATTTTTATTATGGATGTTTTGCTGAATGTCGCAATATTGAAGAGTTAAGAGTTGAAGAAGGTAATTCTGTGTATGACAGTAGGGGTAATTGTAATGCAATAATACACACAGGATCCAATACTTTGGTTCTTGGTATTGCAAATACTGTTAAAATACCAAAAACAGTTTTAGAATTTGGAACTTGTTCTTTTGTTGGTAATGATAGCATGAGAAAATTGGTGATAGAAGATAGCAGGAATCAACTCGAGATAGAAGCAAGATTTGCAAATTATTCAATTGATAGTTTATATATAGGTCGCCCTTTGATAACGAAGAATGTTAGCCGTTGTTTTTATTCGTTAAAATATGTTCAAATTGGAGAATATGTAAAAACTATGGGGTCTGACAATCTTTTCAATGGATGTGAGAATATTCAAAGTATAGATTGTTTTAACCCGATCCCACCTGCTGTAAATTCATTGGCAGGTGAATTATTATATGATTCTATAATACTTAATATTCCTAAGGGTTCATTAGAAGAGTATAAATCCCATGTAGTTTGGCGTAAGTTCAAAAATATAGTTGAGAAATTTAATATTGTTCATGATACAGAACATAGTATATTATATGATCAATTTATATATCTAAATTCCGATTCCACATGTATTTTGGTTAATACAGTACAAGATAGTTATGGCTATGGAATAAATAGAATATATAATGATTACATAAAAGGATATAGATTTAGAAGTGTAGGTGATGGTATGAATCCTTTAGATGGTACACTTTCAATATCTTTACCTGCTTCGATACAGGAAATCAATGATTATAGTTTGAGTAAAATAACAGGGGGGGCTGATTATCTACAAATCGGAAAAGACTATAAAATAAAGATCCCCATTGAGAATGAATTGAAATATATTGGGGCGTATGCGTTGCCTGCAGATCCTTTTGATAGATTTAGGCTACATATCAATAAAGATTGTTTAGTTAATCAAAATGCTTTTGCAACCAAAGGATTAATTATAAGCAATCGTTTCAATTTAACGATTGATCCGGAAAATCCATACGTTGGATTGGATAAAGGAGTTTTATTTTATAAAGATAGTGTAGATATTGTTAGGTATTTTGTTCACCAAACGGCTTCAGATGTCGTCGTTATTCCAGCTAAGTATACTACTATAGATCATATTTCAACAAGTGATTATATGGAGAATATAGAGTTTGAAGATGCTTCATTTATAAAATATTTAAGATTAACGAATTGTAATATAATTAATGATGAATACTTAAACTTTGAAAATATAGACACAATTTCCAATGAAATATTTACAAATTGTAATATCAATACTAAAAAAATCGAATTTTCGAATGCTAAATATTTTGAGGAATCATTTTGTGGAAATTATAAGCATTTGGTATTTAGAAATGTTGAAAAACTTCATACCGGACATTTGTTTTCCGGGCGTGCACAAATTTTATCAATATATGCAAATACGATAATAGAACCTTATTTAATAAATAACGCTATAATAGGAAGACTTAATTGGTTGAATGAGGAAATCCCTTTTGTGGAAAGCATTGATTATTGTGCAAATCAATTGAATGTATTAAATCTTGGAAGTGCGATTTCGATTGGTCGCTTGGGGATGATGTATGCAATGAAAAACCGTTCTATGTCAATATTATTATCAACATCAACCCCTCCGGAGGTACTAAGTATGGTATTGTTTGATGATTATCCTTCAAAAGTAAAGTTGTATGTTCCTATCGGAAGTGGAGATACTTATCGCAATCATGAGAAATGGGGGATAATTCCCACAATAATAGAATATGACGTAAATGGTCCGGATCCAACCTCCGGAATACATGCTATTGTAAACGATGATGTTCAATCAGTGGTTGATGTTTATAATTTGCAAGGTGTGTGTGTACGCAAGGGTGTGCAACGCGGTGAAGCAACACAAGGACTTCCGCAAGGCATTTATATCATCAACAGCGAAAAAGTCTTAGTGAAATAAGACAATCCACAAAGATGGAATCAAACTAATTAACATACTCTTCTATAATCAAAACGGCTTCCACCTATAAATTATGGGTGGAAGTTTGTTTAATTCATATTATAGATTTAATATCGCTTATTTCCTTTTCACTAAATAATCTTTGTAGTTATCACAAGTTGACAGCATCTGTTTTGCGATTTTAGTATGTGAATAACGCTCTGCTATAATATCATAATGTCCTACATATAACGAATGCATATATGCAGCTGCTTCATCATCTGTAAACATTGCGAAAGCCGTATTTTCCATTTTTTCTGCCCTTTTTAATGCACTTACTGTTTCCATACGTTCTTCTATAGGTAATGCATCATGTCGCCACAAATAATTTTCGCCCTTATAATAATATGTCAAAGCCCATGCCTCACTAAAAGATTTTTTCAAACCTAATGCAAATTGCAACATTGATTCAGCTTTACGATTTGGTTCTTTAATCGTTTTCAAGGCACGGTCAAGAGCATTCATCTTCACTGCAAACTCATATTTTGCATCATTTGTTACTTTCCGCTTACGCCACTGATAGCTAAATGGATCTATATTCACATACACCTCGGTATTTAATCTTTTTTGATAACCATAACTCACCTTACCCAAATATTTTTCGGCTTCAGCATAACGCATATTTCGAAGCATTTGAGTACCTATAATATCATTAAAATAATCATCACTATAGTAACTGTTTTTCGATATAAAACGATCAAATTCAGTTTGCGGATTTCTCAATAATCTCACATATTTCACTACGTTATCCACACCGGCGGAATCAATCAACCAGAAAAACGCATTTGAGAAATCATAATTATTCACTTTACACGTTGCCCGGTACACTTCCATTGTAGTTTCTCCTACAACTTCACCATCCCAACCACGAACTTTTTTCGTGTAATTTATCAATGAGTTGTCAGCATAATTAGCTAATTGCATAGCTCTTATTTTCCTACCGGATTTCATCAATTTAGGACATACCTCGCCGAGTACTATCTTTCTCATCATATCATGATTATATAAAAAGCTGATATTTCCCGACAAGTTATACAAAGAGCAGGTTATCATGCCATTTTCATCGGAAGCATCACGTTTAATCAATTTATCAAGCCATGTCAATTTATTATAAAGCCACCCATCAAAGTTTTCATTACATCTACGAGTTTTTGCTTGAAAATATATACTCATAATTTTTATACGCTCTAAAAAATCAGCCTTCTTACAAGTTCTTTCTGCCATTGCAATATAATTTATAGCATCATTCGTTTTATCAAATCTATCTGCCATAAATGCCGCTGAATACCACCAGAAGGATTTATCTTTTACTTGGGGGTTACGTGCTGTTCTATGGCAAATTTTCATCAACTTTTTATAATTTGTTATCGCTTCTTCTGTTTTATAATCCCACATCCACGAACAATTGCCATACCTTTCCCATAAAAATATTTGTCCTGCAACATAGTTTTGTATAGACTTACAGTTAGGTGCATATTTCAAACCTATATCAAGTTTGTCATACTTATTCACCGGAATTGAATCCATACAGTCCACTACCGACAACCAATCACCAAGTTCTACATACATTTCACGAGCCTTTTGTTTATTACCTCTCCTATACTCACACGCAGCAACATATCCTTTTGTCATAGACTTTATTACATCATCAGGCAATGAGCGTTTAATCTTAGTCCAAAAATCACAACACTCATCATTATTTCTTAATGTGTACATTGCTCTCACTGCCTGCAAAGCATAACGAGATTTAAACCGTTTTCCTTTATAGGCAATGGCTTCCGTAACCACACGTTGCAAACTATATGTAGTACTGTCATTCTTTTTAGGATAATACCATGGCGACCATGTATCAGCCCTTAAGTCTTCACATCGTTTTGCCAATAGTAGAAAATCCACAATTTCTTTATCTTTTTTTGATATAATCCATTGCACAAATTTATTCTCACTATTCAACGAGTCGGAAAGAATAGTTTCCATTGCTTCTACACTGTATTTATATACAACCTGCCTAATATCTTCAGTAGGTATTGACATTGATGTTTGTTTCTGCCACAACACACAGTTTTGTTCATCCTTATCAGCCTCAACAGAATTTAAAATCGGGGCATACATCAAGTATTCAGAAGGTGAATAATAAGGTTCCCAACAAGCATTAGCCGAGATGCTTGTTATCAGCATTATAATTACACTATTTATCGTAAATATTATTGATTTCATCTTCACTTATTTTTTTAATATCCTTACTACTTAAATGATATATTGCAACAGAATAATTGCTGTTTTTTATTTGTCTTTCGACAGCATATTTCACCCTCATCACTTCATCTACATCTGATGCTTCATAACGTAAAATATCACCTTTTATCAATTGTTGGCCTTTACAATCATGATCTTTCTTAACTTCATAAATATTATCTCTTACATTCTCATAAAGCACCTTATTGCTTACATCCACCTCACTTATTAAAGCTTGAAAATCGTCTCCTCTAAACCATACGAACCATGAAAATGCCGGATACGCAAAATCAAGAGGTAATTTATATGTATTATTTTTCAAATACAACTCCACATCATCATAGGACAATATTGAATTTTGAGTTTTTGATGATTTCAACGCACCGGTATTATATAACATCAACATTCCGGAATGTGCAGGAGGACAAGATCGTGACAATTGATGCAACCTTATAGTCACACTAAGCACAATACCTTTTTTCTCAAGCATATTTTTCGTTGCTTCACACAATGCGAAAAAATTGTCCCGTGTGCTTGCAGTCCAATCACAATCAAATTGAATCTCTTTCACTTCACCGAGTTCATTGTAATCAACCATATTTAACACCCTGTTTATAATCAAATCGGCAACTTTCTTACTAAGCATTTCTGCATAGATTCTTCTCATAGCGTCTACTGTAATATACACACAAGGCACTATCTCCACTCCTTCTTGTGGCTTTTGCTTGAATGTAGTCGTTGCTATCGGCACTATTTCACAATCATAATCAGAATCATACACAACATCAAACATTTTCACATACAACCTACTCACGCTATGTCGCCTCATCATTCTCCATTCCTCATCAGTCGGATTAAATTCTGTCTTCCAATGATATATCGCATTACAACTCTTACGAGACCTTAACAAGTCACTTCTAACCGTTGTAGTTTCTGTTGGCTCGACAACATTCCGAGAATTTTTATCCCCTGCACAGGAGCTTATTGAAACTAATATAATTC
>X67_European_Roe__coassemble_15_pt1 | contig 42370 bp, 38 predicted proteins | sample X67_European_Roe__metabat2_low_PE_011 | metagenome-assembled genome bin X67_European_Roe
ACCAGCTGAGCTAAACGCCCTCATTGATTTCTCAATTGCGATGCAAAGGTAATGCTTTTTTATTTATCATGCAAACAAATTACAACAAAAAAGCACCATTATCTTTAAAAAATGAGAAAAATGGGAAAGAAGTGAGCCAATATCACTCACTCTCCCCCTCAATTCTTCATTTTTACTCAAATACTTTATCGTATCGATTAACAATTTCCTTAAATCTCGGCAAAGCCCTCAACGAAAGAAGATTTACCTCACCTTCACGGTAATCATAAACTTTATAATAATTACCATACCCATTGGCAAGAGCACTCTCCAATAAATCCAATGCTTTGTCTTCGTTACCACATAAAGCATACACTACCGATGCTGTATAATAAGCTTCACCTCCGGCTGCGGGATACTCGGATACAATCTTATCAGCCCAAGCCTTAGCCTCCTCTGTCTTTCCCAAACCGCGCAATGCCACACCGCGCAATGAATACATATTATCATCTAAAGCAAGAACTTTGTTATAATCATTCTTTGCCGTGGTTTCTCCTTTTAAATATGTCTTACATAACCATGCACGCAAAAGCAGGTTTTCTGCCACCGTAGGGTCATTAAGCAAAGCTTCATTTATCGCAGTCAAAGCATCCTTATAATTCTCTTCCAAAATATTCAAGAGAGCTTTCTCTCTAAGTGCATCAATATGATTAGGATTCTGCCCCAACGCCATATACACGCTTTGCAATCCGTCCTTAGTCATGCCCATAGCACTCTGTATACGGGCTTTAAGCACATAATATTCGGGGCGCTCGGCATCCATCATGATAGCAGTGTTTATGCGATTTAAAGCCTCTACATAACGACTAAGATTAAAGTTGGCAAGCGCACTGTAATAATATATTCCATGATAATCATACAATTTTCTGTTGATTATCACATTCAAGTCCTTCAGTCCGGCAGAGTAATGATTGTGTTCCATAGCTACCGTAGCACGTATATAATAGAACATGCCCACATCGGGCGCTTTATCTATCGAATTGGATAGAGCCGCCATCACATCGGCATAGTTGGTATCGCTCATGTCTACCAAACGCCGTAACGCACCTGACATATCATTTGATACACTTATAGCCGAAATTACATCCTGCGCAGCCCCCTTATGGTCATTCATCATCACCAAAACGTCTGAACGGTTGAGATATACGCGCGGTTCTGCCGGATATAAATCAACTGCACGGTTGGCATAAGCGGCAGCCTGCTCATAATCGCTCTCTTTCACGGCTACTTTTGCAAGCCCTGCCAACGCATTATAATCAAGCGAATTCATGCGTAAAAGCGTTTGATAAGAGCTTTTAGCCGTTTCCAAATCCTCGGTTTCCAAGCACATATTCCCTAATAAAAGCAACGTATGTTGATCGGCTGGTTTAATGGTATTAGCCAATTTCAAATCCCTTATAGCCGATTCTTTTTCTTCACGGATAACATAGATCTTAGCTCTCAGCACGTAAGCCTCAAACAACGTAGACTTATCCGATTGCGGCATGTGAGCCAACGCATTGTTTATATCTTCAAGCGATTTTAAATATTCACCATTAATGAAATACTGGTTGGCGCGGCTATACAACAAAGCATAATCATAAGGATTCTTTGACAATTCCTCGTCATATACCGCCATGACAGCAGCATTAATGCGACGTTGCGCATCACTGATGTTTTTATTCTGCGCCATTGTAACTATCGGCAGTGCAGAACACGCCATCAAGCACATCGCGAATAATCTTTTTTTCATTTCTACCGAAAATTTAGTCTGTTTCTAATTTCTATATCGTCTCTATTCTCTAATCTGTTTTATCGCATGACAAGTAAAACACGCTGCCACTGCCGCCGTTTCGGTGCGCAACCGGCTATCACCCAATGATACCGGCACAAAACCGTTTTTCAACGCCAAGTCTACCTCTTCTTTGCTGAAATCGCCCTCCGGTCCTATCAATATCAGTGCATCCACACTCGGAGTATATTCTTTTGACAACAATCGCCGCTCCACCGAATCGTCACAATAGCAAATAAACTTCTGACCGTCAAACGGCATCTCTATAACATCTCGCACAAGCATCATTTCATCCAATTGTGGAAGAACGGCTTTCAACGACTGTTTCATTGCCGATACCATAATCTTCTGCAAGCGTTCAGTCTTCAACTCCTTACGCTCCGAATACCTGCAACGCAACGGAATCAGGCGGTCAATTCCCATCTCGGTACACTTCTCGGCAAGCCACTCCACACGATCAAGGTTCTTGGTAGGTGCCACTCCGATAACGAGTTTTGCACCCCAATGCGGCTGCATGACTATCTGCTCCTCTACTTCCACAGCACAGTGTTTACTGTGTGCCAATGTAATGCTACACTTAAACATCGTCCCCTTGCCGTCGACAACTTCTATCTCATCACCCTCTTTCAATCGTAATACACGCACTGCGTGCTGAGACTCTTCCTCGGGCAAAGTCAACGCAGTCTCAATATCGGGAGCATAAAATCGATGCATGACACTACCTCCTGTTAAGCCTTCTTTTCTTTAAACATTATCATAAATGCAATTCCCACGACAAAAGCAAAACCGGCAAAAATAAACCATGCCGATTGCCAATCACCAATCAAGAATCCGGCTTCAGTCCAACAATATTTATTAATCACCTCTCCGGCAAGCAACGTTCCGATTGTAGCCCCTAAACCATTGGTCATGAGCATAAACAAACCTTGTGCAGATGCACGCACCTTTGGTTCGCATTCTTGATCCACAAACAAACCTCCCGACACATTGAAGAAGTCGAATGCAACACCATAAACGATACATGACAGCACAAACAAAATAACCCCCGGGAATGCAGGATTACCCAATCCGAAGAGTCCAAAGCGTCCCACCCACGCAAATATTGCAATAAGCATTACAATCTTAATTCCATAGCGTTTCAAGAAGAACGGTATCAACAATATACACAATGCCTCAGCCACTTGTGATAATGAAATCAACAATGTTGCATTGTTAGCCGCAAATGAATTGGCATACTCTTCAACACCCTTAAAACTTGTAATGAATGGTGTTGCATATCCATTGGTAACTTGCAGACACATACCCAACAAGCATGAGAATACAAAGAACAATGCCATTCTTTTAGTCTTAAACAACTTAAACGCATCAAATCCTAAAGTTTCCGAAAGCGATTGAGATGTTTTTGCCACCAATTTACATTTAGGCAAGAACATACAATATAAGAACAACAGCACTCCTAAAACTCCCGATACAAAGAATTGCATATATGTGTATTGGAATTTATTCACGTTTTCCGATAGTGTAAAGAAGAATGAACCATTATCCAAGGTTGCACAATTCACGAACCACATTGTGGCGATAAACCCTACTGTTCCAAACACACGTATCGGAGGGAAATCCTTTATCGTATCATATCCATGATCTTTCAGGATTGTAAACGCAACAGTATTGGACAACGCCAACGTTGGCATATAAAAGGCGACACTCAACGTATATAACGCTATGAACGATACTTTATCGGGCTGAGCTGATGTCATGCCCATATAGCATAATCCAATCATTGCCAAGCCTGCTATCAGATGGCATATTCCTAATAATCGTTGAGGCTGGATATAACGATCGGCAATTATACCCATTATTGTAGGCATAAATATCGACACGATACCTTGAATCGCATAGAACCATCGGATCTCGTCTCCCATGCCGACTTCCACAAGATAATTACCCATACAAGTCAGATAAGCTCCCCAAACGGCAAATTCAAGGAAGTTCATCACTATCAGTCTTGTTTTAACATTCCACATAATTACTATATTTGATTTAAGACGTTAATTTATTTTTCTGCTTTTTCTTCTCTTTTCTCCGCTATGATTTTTTTAATTTCAGCCGCACGTTCATATTCTTCACGTTCCACACAGCGAGCAAGCATCTTCTCAAGTTCTTCTATGGCGAACTTTTTAAGATTCAACGGTTTGTCCCCGTCTTCCACAGGTTTTATCTTTATATCGGCTTTATCGGAGATAAAACCGGTTGTCTCCATAATTTCACGTGTAGTATAGATGGGCGCACCGGTGCGCAATGCCAATGCAATGGCATCGCTGGTGCGTGAATCTATCTTCACGCTGCGATCATCACTGCTGAAATGTAGTTCCGACAGGAATACACCGTTCTCAAACTTATACAGAAACACTTCATCTAAATTTATGCCATAAGCATGAGACAGCCCTACAATCAAATCATGTGATAATGGACGGGGCGGAATTATATTCTCCAATTTTATTGCGATGGATTGAGCCTCAGCCACACCCACGACTACCGGGATGCGGTATTTTCCGCCTTCTTCCGATAACACCAACGCATACGCTCCGTTTTGCACCTGGCTGTATGTTATCCCCATCACGTTCAGCTTTATTTTCTCCATATCAGCATCACTCCTCTACTTTCTGCCCGGTTATCACCCCGCTGCCGTAACACAAATGCCCGGTTGCATCATAAATAACAGCAAACTGACCGGGGGCTATACCCTGCACTTTCTTTTCTGACTCTATCACATATTCCCCATCATGCAAATGCGTGAATTTAGCCTTGATAAATTCCGGGGTGTGACGATTCTTAAACATTATTTCTACCGGAGAGTTCACGCCTTCCCACGGATTTCCCGAAATAAAGTGCATCTCATCTATGTGAATAAGCCTGCCGTACTGCTTTTCGGTATCATAACCATTGCTCACATAAACGGTATTGTCTTGTACATTCTTTTTCACCACAAACCAAGGTCCTCCGCTCAATCCCAAGCCCTTACGCTGACCTATCGTGTGAAACCAATACCCTTTATGCTCTCCTATCTTCTTGCCTGTTTCGATCTCTATGATATTACCTTTCTTCTCGCCAAGATGACGACGAATGAAATCGTTATAATTGATTTTACCAAGGAAACAAATACCTTGACTGTCTTTGCGAAACGCATTAGGCAACTTTGCATCTACGGCAAGCCTGCGCACATCGCTTTTCGGCATTGTCCCCAAAGGGAACATCAAGTGTTGCAGTTGCTCATAGCTTATTTGAGCAAGAAAATCGGTCTGATCTTTAACCGGATCTACCGCTGTGGCAAGATATTTCTTTCCATCCACAAAATCGGTACTTGCATAATGGCCGGTTGCAGTAATATCAAATTCTTTACCCCAACGTTGCTCAAAATAACCGAATTTTATCATCTTATTGCACATCATATCAGGATTGGGAGTAAGCCCGGCTTTTACGGTACGCAAAGCGTACTCCATCACATTATCCCAATATTCCTGATGAAGGGACACCACTTCAAGGGGTAACCCGTATTTTTTCGCAATGAGACTGCACATCTCAATATCCTCTTCGGCAGAACAATCGCCCTCGCCATTATCCATACCGATGCGTATATAAAACAAGTTCAGGTCGTGTCCCTCCTCTTTGAGTTTATGCACCACGACTGCACTGTCCACACCGCCCGATATAAGTACCGCTATATTCATTCTTTTCAAATTCTCTTTGTAAAACCGCTCCTTCCGTTCAGTATCAATTCAAATTCCGTTTTTTAGCAGAAACTCAACTTTCTTCAAGTTCAAATTCCTTAGCCTCAGCCTCTCCTTTCTCGTCCACACTGGTGAGATTCACCGAGATGATATAATCCAATGAAATCTTACCCGGACCTGCCAACATCATGAAGATGAAAATCCCCATGAACATAATAGGCAGATAACCTGCCTGCATGCTATACAACTGCGTTACACCCTCTGCTGAATAATATTGCATTATCACATGTTCTGCTATCACCATAGCTACAAACGGTGGTACGATAGCGAATCTTGTAAACAGTCCCAGTATGATTAAAGTAGAGCATATTATCTCTATTAATATCATAACTATCAACGCCGTTTCGCCACTCATTCCCAACACAGGACAAAACGTAGACGCCAATTCATTATAATGCGCAATTTGGCGAATACCGAACTGCATGAACATCACACCGGTAAACAAGCGCATAAACAAGCGTGCCATATTGGTAAACGTCAAGCCCGCACTCCACAAAAACATTCGTTTTAATAACGTTGCTGCCATGAGATTTTTCTTTTTCTTGATTCTTATCTTAATATAGCCTCTACAGGCACATTCTTTTCTACAATTTTCTTTTCTCCGTCAAGTATAAAGATACTTGGTGAAATTTTCAAGTCAAAAGTGTCTCCGGCATCTTCTGCCGCCACTATAGCCCAATTCTCCGACCAGCCTTTAGCGGTTTCTGCCCATTCTTTAGTGTACTTACAAGGAGAAATACACACAATCTTCAAAGAGCCTTCGGTAATCAAGCGATTCATTGTCACATTGGTACTTAGACGTAGACGTCCGAACATACAATCCGAACATTCACCGTCATTAAAAAACAGAATCGTGGTTTTATCACCAAGCGATTCGGATAATTTCATTTTATCACCGTCTAAACCAAACACTTCAACTTCCGGACACAATGCTCCCACTGCATTGCGGTTTATCTTCGATATCTGACGCTTATAATATTCTTTTTCTTTCTTCTTTATGACATTGGATTTTACCATCGCTTCAGCAAACGGCAGATAAGCCTCATCACTCGCAAAAACTGCTTGAGAAGAAAATAGGTTCTTTTCGGCAAGACGACCGATAAGCACAAAATTGCTCTTATTGCTTTGAGCCTTATTCATCAGATCCTTTATAGAATTAATTACCACAGTCTTGTGAGCATGCGGAAAGAAATTTATGTAGTCACAAAATGCTACCTCAAACGCAGGCTCATCAATAACGGGTTTCGACAAATCAAAATTATTCCAGAACCTGATTACCACATAATTGGCTCTGTCTTGAAACGATTTTATCGTATCAGGTGCTTGAGGATAAGGAAACAGCGTCTTAGGCTTTTCCGGCATTTCACCTATCTCATCTTGAGAGAAAACCGGAAACCACGACAACACAGATATAAATGACAATAAAAGTATTATTTTCTTCATTTAACAGTTCTTTTTATATTACCATATAGAATCTCAATGTAAAAGTACGTCAATATCCTAAGAGTACAAAAAAAAACGGCTCAAATCTGCCGTTTTTTTTCATTTTTCACAAGACTTTCATGCAAACTCACCACCTCACACGTGAGATTTTACATCACTTTTCCACCAATTCGTCAACAACTATTGCTACACCTTTATATAGAGATAACCAACAGAAATATACAGTCTTGATTATAACAAAAAATGATGTGCCAAATTTTATTTTGACACATCTCCTTAGTTTTATATTATCAACGCTGATTAAGCGTTTTCGGCACGATAAGCATCGCAAGCACGTTTCACTTCTCCGTGAAGAAGTAGCAGACGGCGAGCCTCATCGTAAGGCAAACCAAGTTCTTCAACGATCATGCGAGTACCACGGTCAACAAGTTTAGCGTTGCTCAATTGCATATTCACCATCTTATTACCTTTCACACGACCCATTTGAATCATAACAGATGTAGTAATCATGTTACAAATCAACTTTTGTCCTGTACCACTCTTCATACGAGAAGAACCGGTTACAAATTCAGGACCAACAATCATTTCGATAGCGATTTCAGCCGCTTCAGCGATTGGAGAATCAGGGTTTGAAGAAACCGAAGCAGTTAGACAGCCGTTAGCACGTGCAGCCTTCAACGCACCAATAACGTATGGAGTTGTACCCGATGCAGCTATACCGATAACGGTATCCTTATCGTTGATATTATGAGCTTGAAGGTCTTTCCAGCCTTGTTCTGTATCATCCTCAGCATTTTCAACCGGATTACGTAGTGCATAATCACCACCGGCGATAAGACCTACCACCCATGATGGATCCATACCGTATGTAGGAGGTATTTCAGATGCGTCGAGCACACCGATACGTCCCGATGTTCCGGCACCCATATAGAAAATGCGTCCGCCTCGTTTCATGCGTTCTACGATACCTGTTACAAGTTTTTCTATAGCAGGAATAGCCTTTTCAACTGCCAACGCCACTTTCTTATCTTCGTTGTTAATACCTACCAATAGGTCATGCACCGACATTTTTTCCAAATCGTTATACAACGATGATTGTTCTGTTATTTTTTCAAAAGCCATAACTTTGAATATGTTTGTTAGTTTTTTATTTCAATATTATGAGTGATAAGCAATCAATCCTTCCATTGGAGCCTGTAGAATCTTGCCTATTTTGCAATCTACCGAGACAGCGGCTTCTTCAAGCACATCTTTATAATAATGAGCTATAGAGCCTACGAAGTTGATGCTATAATCCTTATAGTTGGCATAATTAGCAATATTACGCACAAAGAATGCCTTGAATGCGTTAAGCACCAAGCGATGTACCGAAGGTTCTTCAATGTTCTGAATCAAGAACGGAGTAACCGATGCCAAGAAACGATTTGCCGGATGCTCACGGTAAACTTTCTGAATGATTTTCATGCGGTCAAGGTCATATTGAGCAAGGAACTTTTCGCAAAGATGTTCAGGAAGTTGCTTTTTCAATACGTCACCTACCAAAAGTTTACCAAGCACAGCACCACTACCTTCGTCACCAAGAATGTAACCAAGCGGTGAAACGTTATCCACAATCTTTTCACCGTCATAATAACAAGAGTTAGAACCTGTACCCATGATGCATGCGATACCGGCTTCTTTGCCAAACAAAGCGCGTGCAGCCGCAAGCAAATCGGTATAAACCTCTATAACCGGTGCCGGCACATGCACTGCTATAGCACGGCGCACATTGTCACACACTTCTTCAGAAATACAGCCGGCTCCATAGAAATAGATAGCGTCAAATGACAAGCCTTCCATTTCGGGCTTTAATTCTTTACCTATGCGTTCAGCCATTTCCTCCTCGGTGAGCATTACTGCATTCATTCCCGGAGTAAATACTTCCTTCACTACTTTACCACTCTCTACTGCGCACCATTGAATCTTGGTGCTTCCACAATCTGCTATTAGTATCATATCTTTATATATATTTTCTTTTTATACAAAACATAACCTACACACCAGTTTATACACACGAATATTATTGCATACAAACATGATGCCAAATACTTATCTCCAAAGACTTCGAGCAAGAAATTCTTATAAATGATATTGTGTATCGACACCATCTCTCCGCCCAAAGGCAACTTGATGCAGCCGAAAAGTATGCTTAACGCACCGCCAAGCACATACAAGAACAATGGATTGATTCCGAATGTCTCAAAAAATATCGACCATTTTTTATATCCTTTTATATCGATTATCCATATAAGCAACGCAAGCAGTGTCGATGCCATACCACATGTGACAAGAACAAAAGTAGGAGACCAGATATTCTTATTGATGGGTAATCCATAGCTTGCAAGCCATCCTATTATCATAAGAATTGCACCTACGATAAAGAGGTTCTTCACACGCTCATCGTTATCCTTTATCGTTACTATGAGATGTCCGCACATCACACCTATCAACACATGGGCTATTGCCGGTAAAGTGCTGGCAAAGCCTTCCGGGTCAAATGCCGAGTTCTCAAGTACTTTCCACACAGCCAAGCCATGATACATGTGATTACTGCCGAGTACTGCATTGTCGATACGATACAGGATATTCTCCTCACATATTTCATAGCCCTGCCCTAATACAAGCATTATTGCATACACCACTATCAACCCTGCTGCGACCCACGGAATACGCTTAAAACTTACCGTACAAGCGATGAATGAAGCAGCACAATAGCACAACGCCAATCGCGGCATCACGCCCAATATTCGCATCGTTTCAAGATTATTTACAGCCGTAAGGAACGGTTTCCCGGCTGCTATGGAACGACAAAAGTAACCGAACCATGCCAAAGCCAAGCCTATAGCAAAAATAACTATGGTACGACGTATTATCTTACGGCACACAGAGCCGGTCAATTTAAATTCAAATTTTCTCATTGACATATACATCGCCACTCCCATAATGAACATGAAGAACGGGAATACCAAGTCGGTAGGAGTCAACCCATTCCACTCGGCATGTCCCAAAGGAGCGTACAATGCGCCCCATGACCCCGGATTATTCACTAACAGCATACCGGCAATCGTGATTCCGCGCAGTACATCGAGCGAAAGTAATCTGCTTGTTTTTTTCTGTTGTGTCATGATTTTACTATGATTCATTTATTTTTTTAGTTTTGCGCACTCATCCACAAGATACACAATAGACTGATAAGGTACACCGGAATTGGTAGTCAAACCTATTTCGCATGTACGACTGTTTGAAAAGCCTCGTTTAACACCGGCTTTCAGCAACTGCGGACGCAGTTTGCGCAAAGCGTAAGCATTCACCTCAGGATGAGTAAATCCCTTGTCACCGGCAAATCCGCAACATCCCACTTCCTCAGGAACTATCACATTGCGCGAACACATCTTGGCAAGTGCAATCACCTTGTTGCCAAGTCCCATGTGGCGCATAGTACATGTCACATGAACAGTTATCGGCTCATCTATAGGCGTAAACTCTAAAGTAGGAGCAACTAAATCATGGATAAATTCCACCGGCTCATACAAATGCATCTTGGTTATATGGTTACGCATGCGATGAAGGCAGGGACTTTGGTCACACAAAACCGGATACTTGCCATGTTCTGACGCTTTCCACAGTGCATCCTCAAGTTCTCGAGTCTTGCGGTCGGCTATTTCAGGCATTCCCTTGCTCTCCCATATCATTCCGCAACAAAGATTCTGCATACCTTCCGGATAAATTATTTCATAACCCACCTTTTCAAGAAACTCAGCCATCTTGTTCACAATATCCTTCTTTTCATGATCCACGTGTGAATGTCCCATCGTTTGGTTCAAGCAACTCGGGAAATATACAACTTTCTTTTCATGAGCAGTACGGCTTTGAGGACAAGAATAATGAGCCGTAGGCATAGACGGCGTCCACAACGGAATACCGGCTTTATGTAACGTTTCTCCCACAACTTCAACACCCTTGTTTCCGATAACACGCTGTGCAACCGATGCTGCGCTAAGCACAGGGCGAAGAACATTTTTCACACCTTTGAGATGATTGGCGGCAAAATCACCGACTTTGTAACCAAGACTGCCTTTAGGCAAAGCCTCTTCTCTAAGGTCGTGTATCATCTCACCCACATTTATTTTCATAGGGCATGAGGTACTGCACAAGCCATCGCCGGCACAGGTCTCATTGCCATAGTATTTAAATTGTTCTTCCAATCTCTTCAAGCGAGCATTATCCTCTCCGGTAGCACGCAAACGCGACAATTCCCGCTGTATAATAATGCGTTGGCGAGAAGATAGCGTAAATCCGCAAGTAAGACAGTTCACTTCACAAAAACCGCACTCGATACACTTATTGACGCGCTCGTTTGTGATAGGCATAGGTTTCAAACCTTTCACATAGCACTCAGGGTCATCGTTGAAAATCACCCCGGGGTTAAGTATATTCTTTGGGTCAAACAACTGCTTAACTTCACGCATTATACCAAACGCCTTTTCACCCCATTCATGAACGACAAACGGAGCCATATTCTTACCGGTTCCATGTTCAGCTTTCAACGAGCCGTCATATTTACCCACTACAAGTCGTTCCACTTCAAGCATCAAGTTCTTGTACTTGGCAAGTTCCTCCTCGCTATCAAACCTCTGAGCAATAATGAAATGGTAGTTACCCTCAAGAGCATGTCCATAAATACAGGAGTCCTCATAGCCATGCTTTTCAAGCATTTCAGCAAGATCAACCGTTGCATTAGGCAAATCCTCAATATGAAAAGCAACGTCTTCTATAATCACAGTTGTACCAAGAGGACGTGTACCTCCTACACTCGGGAAGATACCTGAACGTATCGCCCAATACTTAGAATATTCGGCAGGATTATCGGTGAATCGAGCCGGCACAGCCAAGTCAAAAGACTCCAACAAACGCATAAGTTCCGCTATATTGGCATCCAAAGCCTCTTTTGTGTCAGCTTTTGTTTCCGTAAGGACTGCCGTCAACCCTTCTCCGGTCGTATCATTGACCGATGACAAAGATTTCTTATCAAGCATCTCGGCACTGTGAACAGGACCGTTGCGCATAGCCACAACAGCCTCACTCGCTTCACGCAAACTCTTAAAATAAAGCATTGCACTCGCCGAATGCTTATACATGTGTCCCGAAGCCATAGTGAAACGACTGCCGAAAGCCAATGTTCCTTCCGAACCCACAATCAAGTGAGTGATAATCTCAAACGGATCGGTAAACAACACAAACGGCAGGATATTAAGCCCAGTTACATTCTTTATTGCATACTTATGTCTTATACGTTTCACGAGAGCCTCATCAGCATTTACACGGTCACGCAAGTCCTCGATTTTCCTTATAAAATCGGGATGTGACGCAGCGAAGGCTTTCTTGCTGGCATCATCGCCGGTATCAAGCACTGTTCCGTCAGCCAATACCAGACGCGCCGACAGCAATACCCTGTCACTGCTGGCATGAGTTCCGCAATTCATACCGGAAGCATTGTTCATGACAATACCGCCCACCATTGCCGATTTTTTAGATGCAGGATCAGGAGAAAATATTCTACCATAAGGTTTCAGAATTTCATTGACCCTGTCTCCGATAATACCGGGTTGCAGCACTATTCGTTTTCCTCCATCAAGCACCTCATAGTCCTCCCAGTTCTTTCCTGCAACAATCAAAATGGAATTTGTTATCGCCTGTCCCGAAAGGCTTGTACCAGCTGCACGGAATGTAACAGGCAGCTCATACTTGTCGGAAAGTTTCAATAGCCGTGAAACCTCATCTTCATTCTTTGAACGAATCACAATTTCCGGTATTTCACGATAAAATCCGGCATCAGTACCCCATGCCAAACGATGCAAATCGTCGGTGTAAATACGATCGGCAGAGACAAATTGTCTCACCTCCTCTAAATATGCCTTATATTTTTCTTCTTTAGTCATCGGTACAACTGTACGCTTAATTATTAGTTATAAAGGTAATATTTCTTCGATTTTTCCTTAAAAGCGTCGACATCCTTATTCCAATATTCATGAATATCGGCAACTTTATAGTTTTTCGAAAACTCAAGACGTATCTTGTTAGTTCCGCATACTTTGTCAAACATATTCCAACGATTACCTAAAGTTCCTTGTCCGTCTTCATCAAGAAGGCGTTTATCAGGATACATTTCGGCTATAACTTCCATAGCATAGAACTGAACCATAGTCAATTCGGCATCAAGCACGCTGGTAACATATAATTGTACACCTTGAATATTTTCGCCCTTGCTCTGGCTGTAATAAGGCTTTATGTGAATAGGACGGAACACAACACCTTTTAAATTCAGTGCATTCATACGTTCACAGAACTTATCCGCCTCAATCCAAGGAGCACAAATCAACTGGAATGGCATAGTGTAACCCACGCCTATTGAAATATTATACAACTCACCGATAATTCCGGTTGTAGGATAATAAACAGCCGACTGTGGATATGGTTGATGAGGCGATGGCAGAATCCAAGGCATTCCGGTCTGCTCAAATGTCATATAACGATGCCAGCCTGTCATAGGAACGACAGTCAACTTTGTTTTCTTTCCACCTTTCAACATACCATCATTAAGCATAAGAGCAAGTTCCCCCGGTGTCAATCCGTATATATATGGAATTGGGAATTGGCTCACAAGCGAATAAAAGCCGTCTTCTACCAAGCAACCTTCTACTTTCATGCCAGTCAATGGATTAGGACGGTCAAGTACCATAAATTCCTTTCCGTTTTCTGCGCATGCCTCCATACACAACCCCATAGTGCTTATGAATGTGAACGAACGACATCCGTTATCCTGTATGTCATAGATAAGAACATCTATATCTTTAAGCATCTCAGCCGATGGTTTTTTGTTTTTGCCATACAATGAATATACGGTTACACCTGTCTTTTTATCAACATAGGTATCTACTTTAGCACCGGCATAAATATCGCCGCGCACACCATGTTCTGGACTGTAAAGCGCAGTAAGTTTCACACCTTCGGCATCTGAAAGGATGTCGATTGTGGATTTCAAGTTGTTATCCACACCGCTCGGATTGGTAATCAGCCCCACTCGTTTACCTTTTAATTGAGCGAAACCACCATCGCGTAATGTTTCAATACCGGGTTTCACTTGTGCCATTCCCATGAATGACACAAGGCAAACCAACGATAATATTATTAAATTTCTTTTCATCATGTGACGCTTATATTACTTTTTTGCTCCATATTCAGGATTGATATGCTTGCGAACAAGTGCTGTAACAAACCATGTAGCAAAGTTACAAGCAAGCACCCACCAGAAGAAGTTGATATAAGAGTTACCCAACAATTCTTCTTTTATGAAACCGGCAGCCATACCCGGAAGCATCATACCTAATGCCATAAATGCTGTACAGATTGCATAATGAGATGTCTTATATGGACCATCAGCAAAATACATCATATAAAGCATGAATGCAGTAAATCCGAATCCGTATGCAAATTGTTCAAGGATAATAGCACTGAAAATAATAATCTTACCAGAAAGTTCGGCATAAGATGGTTGAACATTTGATAGTATAATATAAGCCACACAGTTTAACGAAGTAGCCAATGCCATTGGCCAAATCCATTTTTTCAGACCGCCATTAGAAGCACAGATACCACCGATAATACCACCTACTGTAAGACCGATGATAGCCAATGTACCATAAGCAAAACCCACCTCTGTTTGTGTCATTCCAAGACCTCCTGCTTCACGCGCAGCCAAAAGGAACGGCTGACAAAGTTTAACCACTTGTGCTTCAGGCAAACGATAAAGCAACATGAATAACATAGCAAGGATAACGTGCTTCTTTTGGAAGAATGTTACAAATGAACCCGAAAATTCCTTTAGAATATCCGAAACGCTTTTCTTCTTTACATCACTACCTCCCACTGCCTTATCGGTTGCAGGAACAGGAAGTATAAACGTATGCCAAATAGAAACTACCGCAAAGAATACAGCACAAATAATCACTGTATATTTCCATGCGGCAGACACACTACCGGTCATTGTTTCTAAGTATCCAGCCAACATTACAAGACCTCCTTGACCAAACACATTGGCACAACGATAGAATGTTGAACGAATACCCACAAACATACTTTGTTCTGATGAATTCAGGGCAATCATATAGAAACCATCTGATGCAATATCATGAGTAGCTGAACAGAATGCAGTAATAAAATAGAAGAAAAGACAAAGCATAAACACACTTACAGGCAAGCCTGCGGCAATTTCTTCCTTATTTGGCAATGGTAAAGTGAATGCAATAGCGGCAAGTCCTACTGCTACACAAATCTGCATTGTCACTGTCCACCAGCGTTTTGTACGTATAATATCCACGATTGGTCCCCAAAAAGGCTTAATTACCCATGGCAAATAAAGCCAACCTGTGTAAAGGGTAGCATCGGTTTCTGACATACCAAGTTGGGTAAAAAGAACCATTGTCACCATATTAATAAATATGAATGGTATTCCTTGAGCAAAATAGAGCGTTGGTATCCAAGCCCAAGGATTGCGTTTTTTTACGTTATTCATTGTTTTTTAAAATATATTAGTTGTTAGTTTTAGTATAATTTATCGATTGTTGCATTAATAAAATAATGTAACAAAATGTCTTTGTATTTGTACCCTTTTTCGCCCATCACAGCAGCACCGATTTGGCAAAGACCTACACCATGTCCCCAACCGGCTCCGTGAATGATAAACTTCTGAGGCACGCCGTTAGCATCAACATCTTGTTTTTCTACCACAAAAGCAGAACTATATAAGTGAGATGGAGATAATGTGCGACGTATTTCAAGTTCTTTGCCGATGATTTGTATTTTCTTATCACCCACAATCTTCATGCGATAAAGACGACCTGAAGTACCTCGTGACACAGGCACAAGGTCAAGAATTGTACCATAATCCACACCCGAACGTTCTTTAATCAATTTAGAAAGTTCTTCTTGTGTGTATTCTACTTTCCAACGATAGAAATCGGTTGTTTCTTGGTCGTAATTATTCAATACTTGCGACAAGATTTGTTTATCATCAGTGTTACAATAAGCAGCCGGCGCATTAAGAATCCATTCGCGCGCATTTTCTTCAACTGTCAAATCGGGGAAATTCATTTCATCTTCACCATCATGACGAGCCACAAGATAATCATAGTGCTTTGGTTCCCAACAGTTTTCAAATTCTTCGTACACACCTCCACAACTCTTAGAGAATCGAGCGTCGCAAAGTTCGCCGTCATAAGTAAGCACTTCACCCCATGTAGCCTTTATTGCATCACGCACAGTTTGAGTAGAAGAACGAGTGATACCTTGATAACGCTGACAATGGTCATCGGCACACACATCAAAGTTGAAATGGTCTTCACGATCCCACCAACGTATCAATTCGTTTTCGGTTTGAGTGTAAGCACTATACTTTTCTTCGCTATCGGCAAGTTTTTTGCTCTTATCCATTTGAGCAAGTAACCAACTGCGCGAAATCACAGCGTGTGCTTTCAATAGTTCCAATGAAGCAGTTGCACTCATTTCACTTGAAATCACACTCAACAAGTATTCTTCTACCGAAAGAATATTCACCGGACAGATTGCATCATGCTCAACGATGAGACGCAAAGCTCCACGGAATACCTGATTTTCCTTACGTTCCCAGTGGAAATTAACCCCTATTGTCACACCTACCAATTCAAATGAATCCGTTTCGGCTTGTGTAGGTTCAAAAAGGAATTCATCACATAATGTTCCGTTCCAACTAACTTTACCATCTACAAGAGTAGCCGTATGCTGTCCTGTTACTTTCTCTCCATTCACCATATATTCACCATGCAAGATGAAATCTACGGTTGGTTCATGCATAATACCTACTTGTACTTGAGGCACTTTACTCATAACTTATTATTTTAAGGTACTGATTATTTTTTCTGTATCTTCTTCACTGAAGCACACTTCATCAAGTATCATTTGAATATCTTCCGAAGTGATTTTTTCAAAATCTTTTTCCAATGGAGTAATAAACACGCCACCCATATCTACCGATGCAGGAGAAATAAGGATATTAGCGTCACCCTCAGCAGAATAGCAAGACGGACGATGTTGTTTTCTTGGGAAAACTGCAATTTTACACTGTTCTCCTTCCACCCAACAAAGGATATTTAACATTGCCTCTGTTTCATCAGCCTTTTGTGGTAACGCAGCGAATACCTCATTGAAAAGAGCTACGCCGGCTTCTTTATTATCGGCTGTTACAACCAAAGCGACACGTCCCAAGCCTTTTACATAGTCAAGTTTTGCTCCACTGATTTCCTTTATAAGTTCAACCTCTCCTTTTGCAAGATCGGTATCAAAAGTCATAAAACCCTTGTTCCCTGCTTGGAAGTGCATATGGTCGGGAGCCGATGCTCCGCACTTAGGTCCATTATAGAACAATATGTATTCAGGCAACGCTGCAGCAAGTTCCATCATGTCGCCTATACGACCTGAAATTAGTTGATCGGTATGGTCATTGCAAGGTATAGTCAAATGGCGAGGAAAAATAGGGAACGGATTGATAAGAACCGTATAATTTTCCCATGCAAGTCCCTCTTGCACAGCAGGACGATTTGCCTCACATAAGAAACATTTACGTTCTGCCAAAGACTTCGCATCAACCTTTGCCGCACTCGATACTATACGCCCCGGGTTAAACTGAACATTGAAAGTGGCGTTACCCACTTTCAATGTCTTTACCTTTACACCCTTGAGCGCATCAAAATTATTTTTAGCTGTTTCCCACACCTCAAATTGGCGTTGGAACAGATTTTCTACGTCTTTAGATGTGAATACTGCCATTTCTATTAAGCTTTCTTATTTTTTGCAATACGAGCTTCAAGTTCCCATGTACGAATACGATCTTTATACAAGTTGTGTCCGTTCATCTTCACGATATCCAAAGATGCGTCACTGTTATCGTCCCAACGACGGCACAAATAAACCACATCATATACACGACCTATTTGATAGTTACGAGAAATATTCAAACCAAGTGCATAGTCTTCACCATAACTTGTATTAGGTACTTTCACTTCACGAAGGACAGGAGTATAGAATGCACGAGGTGCACCAAGACCATTGATACGAAGTGCATTGTTGCGACCGTTTTCAGGAGTCCATTCTTTATGGTCGATGATACCCGGAGCAATCATTTCCATATCAAAGTTAGTCATCATATATGTTCCCACTACCATAGCACAATTTTGTTCGTAGAACGCATTAACCATGGTTTGTAGTGTATTTTCATCCTTATAAACATCATCACTGTCCAATTGTACAATGAACTTACCACATTTTGGGTGGTGAGCACCAAGATTCCAACAACCACCGATACCCAAGTCGTTACGTTCCGGAATGATGTGGATAAGGCGTTCGTCATCTTTAAATTCTTGAATTGCTTCAGTAGTTCCGTCGGTTGAACCATTATCCACAATAATAAGATTGAACTTAAAGTTACATTTTTGAGCCAATACAGACTTAATTGCATCACGTACTGTACGAATTCGGTTACGAACCGGAATCATTACAGATGCTTCATATTCAAATTCACCCTTATTGAACTCGATTGTATCAAATTTAGGTTCAAGGTAACCACCGATTGCTTTCAAATGTGCTGTACAAGCTTGTTCCATTTCGATTTGGCGACCACGATTTCTTGGATCTACATAGTCGAAAATCTTTTCACCGCTCTTGCGAGTATCTTGTTGAACGTCGCTGTATAAATATTCATTAATGTGTACCAAATTCCCAAGACGAGAGATTCGTAAACGCAAATCATATAGACCGGCATGTTCATATTCTGCATCGATACCTGCGGCAGCGTCCTTGAACATAGGAGCATTGAACATTAATACTGAACCAAAATCGAAATCATCACGAAGACTACCAAATTGATAATCAATCACAGGTGCATTTGTTTGCTTTCCATCAACTACCTGATAGTGATCAGCATAAACCATCGCTGCTGTGCTATCGCTCGCTAATTTTTCCATTCTTTCGATAGCGAACATACCCGGAACCAAAGTATCATATTTAGTATATAGAAGAACGTAATCAGCATCAGCCTTTTCTGCAATTTTCTTGATTGTATCTGTTGCATAAAGCGACTTGATTTCAATTGACTCACAACCTTCAATTGTTCCTTCTGCCTCAGCAGTTTTTAGAAGATATACATTCTTTACTAATTCACTAACTTTCAATGCTTCAACAGTAGCTTTGGCTTGTTCTGCATTTGCAAATGGTACGAAACAGTTAATTGTCTTCATTGTTTTTTTGTTTTTAAGTTATAATTATTAGTTGTTTATCTTTATTTCTTTTCAAAAAAGTTTAGGACACGTTGCATCAAAGCATTGCGTTCACTTTCGTTTTCGATGACTTCAAAAGGTACTCCCATAACGAAAGTCCTATATCCGTTCATGGATGCAGCCACACCGGCAGGAATGTTATTTTCAGAATACCGCAATACGGTTGCCCCGGTCTTGGTATCAGCCGGATAAAGTGCATCAGGCGACTCTACCGCATAAATTTTGTCATTAGGTTTCATCTCAAACGTCCATTCTCCTTCACCGCTTAACGGCTTATATACGCTCGGAACTGCATATACAGCTCCCTCAACGGCAGCCTGTCCCACTCTCCATTTATAGCCCAATACATTTGCGGCAAAAGTTTTTTCTTCTTCAACAGCATCTTTTTTGTCCCATATATCAGTAGCAATAAAAGACCCTGTAAGCATTACATTTCCTCCGCTCTTAGTATATTCTGAAATTACATTCATCAGTTCCGGTGTCATTGTCTTATAACGGTTTGGTACAGCACCGCGACCTATCTTTACTTCCTTTTGTTTACCCATGATTATATCCACCATAGGATATTCTCCGGCTGTTACCATACCGTCTGTAAATGCTACCATACTGCTTGATACGAATGAATATCCTGCAGCCATCAAAGATGCACCATGTACCGAGGGATAATCAAAAGTATTTCCGGCTATGACTTTGTCCTCATAATTAGAACGGCTTGCTCCGAAACCTGCGGCATCATCATCCATCCAAGGAATTTCACGACGGAATTCGAATTGTGAACCGATAAAACTTATATCATTCATATAAGGTACACCATGATCCCGTTCGTCATAGAAACCTGCTATTTCTCCGGCTTCGAACCAATCAGGAGCAGAAACACGGGTAAATCCATTCACCACCATTACAGTACCCTTTGATTGCGGAGCTACTCCGAGCGACAATATCTCACTCGGGAAACTTTTACCGCCGTCATTCATAGCCACGATTTTATAGCTGTGAATCAAATTATCATTTACCTCCACAGTATATTGAGGTATCTCGGTCTTAGCAATTACCTTAAATGCTCCCTTTCCTATTCTTTCATATACCAAATAGCTTGACGCATCGGAATTTACTGTCAACGTATCAGCAGTAGGTTTCCATGTCAACATAAATTTGCCCTTGCTCTGCGGTGCAATAGCAAAAGAATTGACAGGTAACGGTTGAACCATGTATGCACGACCGTCACGTTCAGCTATAAACTCAAGCATTCCCTTATATATGGCACGACTTACAGTGAAACGGAACGTTGGGTCAAGACCATACTTCATATCGGCAAAATTCTGATGCGACAACAATTCAAGAAGCATTGTCGGCACTTCAGGTACACGAGCCTCGGCATAAGAGCGATCCCACATTCCGCGGCGCATCCATTGTGGTTCATACTGTTTTCTCACATCCTCTACGATATTAGTCATAATCTTATCCGTCAAGTCACGGGATAATATGCGAGGTGTTCCATCGGCATACTTACCGAATTTCTTTGTCATATAAATTCCAAGTGTACCTATAATTGAGTCATTTGGAGTTGTACCTGCATCGGAATGGAAGGCAAACGCCAAATCAACCGGAATATTCAAGCCTTCAGCTTTCGGACGCACTCTTGAGCCTCCTGCAAGATAATTCACCCAATGTCCTCTACAGCTGTAATCATCGGTATAGTCATTAACACCATTGGTAGGAGAATATACCGTATCAGGCATTCCCGCCCATTGCAGGAAATAACGTGCTCCCTCAGTGAAACGCGGATAGCGGCTTAACTGCCAACGATAATCCACATCGGGCAATTCAATAGCTTGCGACTGTTTACTATCAGAACTTTTCACATTCTCGCTCATTGCTTGCACCTTGCGAGATACATTTCCCATACCGCCACCTATTTTTACAGCATCGGTTGTTATTACGCCTTTCTCCTTGGAATAATTGCTCACTTCCACAACAGCCTCGTTAAGTCCTGCTTTCAATGGGAAATGTCCAAGATACAGCCATGTACCTCCTCCCATTTTCTGATTAACTTTAAACGTCTTGGCACCGGCTTGGCTGTTCACTGTGTACAGCACTTCGCTCACGCTCTTAGGCTTGGTCACGTATGAAATATACACTGCATATTCACCATCGGCAGGTACTTCAGCATCCCATTTTGCCGTGGATATTTTCTTTTCATTCTTAGATGCCTTAACTTCACGATAAGTTCCTTCCTTGAAAGGATTCTCGAAATTGCGATACTCTTTGCGATTATAAGCAAATCCGACGCCCTCACCATCTATCCATGCCTCGCCATGTTTCGGTTCGGAATATCCTTTATAGGCATATTCTCCATCGGCATCGATAATTTGCTCAAATGTATTTATGTCACGCTCTCTCGGACTCATGACGTAAGCTCCGGCATTTTCAAGCATCGGCATAAGAAACGGCATCACATAGCTTTGAGTGTACAAGTCTTCTACTGTTTGGAAAATTCTTGCGCGCTGCCATTCCCATCTGTTCAACTTCGGTTCGAAATACCACCCGTGGCTCTGCCATAGTGCTATAATATTTCCACTAAGTCCCTTTTCATGATTATCGTTAGGATCAAGTGAGGTTATGAAACGAGTATTCTTTTTTCTATACTTCTTTGAGAACACCGGCAAATATTTATCTGCATTCACGCCCTTAATTGTAAGTCTCACTTTATATGCCTTATATTTCGAAGGAAGCTCATTCAACACCAAACGTTTAGCTTCATCCAATGAAGTTTCTGTAAAAGGAACGTATGAGTAAATCTCATTTAAGTCAATGTTTACAGTTTTCTTTTTCTCATTGACAGTTGCGCTCAACACTTTCACTTTTCCTATCTCCATTTTGCATGGGACAGTAGACTGTATTCTCACCTCAATACTGTCTTTCTGTTCTGAAGTCAGCGTTTTTTGAGCGTTAGCTCCGGTCAATCCCAGTAAGCCAACGGACAATAATGTCAAGAAAATCCTTTTCATAAATGCTCCGTTTTTTTATTTCTTAGCAATAGTTTCTACGTTAAAATTTCAATTTCAAATACCTCTACGGCAATTCATACAAATGTAGCACATTATATTCACATTACGAAACAAAAGAGGGCTTAATTGCTCAAATATAAACATATTTTAAGCATTAAGCCTGATTTTAGAAATTGATTGAGGGAAAAATGTCCAAACAGTCACTTGTGTTTCGTTATTTTCAACATCCCCTAAAAATATATTCCCGATATATCGAACAGGAAGTTCTCTTTACCCATTATCGGCATGATACTTTATCAAACCGGACAATGAACTTGTCTTTATATCATTAACCGTCACGCCCAACTCATCTGCAATATCCTTCAGCATTTCAGAGTACAAGCAAGCCACATCTCCCACAAAACTCACCGGGTAAGTTTTATAGTCATATTGCAATATATTTCTGACAAAGAACCGTTTAAGTTCGCCTCTCACCAAGCCATTTACATATTCATCATCAAGATGCTCCGACAAAAATACGGCATATTCATTCAACCATTTATTGGGTGAATTGGTGATATAAACTTCATCCATTATCTCATCCGGCGTTACCTTATAACGTTCATAGAACAGTTTATTTATATGGCTTGGAGCAAGACCTTTCAAGCAATCGCTTACAAATAATTTACCCAACGAGGAGCCACTACCTTCGTCTCCAAGGATAAATCCCAACGAACGCACCTGTTTCACGATATCCTTTCCATCATATTGGCATGAATTGGAGCCGGTATCCAAAATGCAGGCAATTCCCGAGTTTCCGTTCAGCAAACCTCTTGCCGCCCCAAGCAAATTGCTTTCTACCGTAACCGGAGTTTTAAATTGGGCAACAGCTGACGCCTCCACTATTTTCTTTTTCTCCATAGAGGTACATCCTGCGCAATAAATATTAACATGCTCCCAACGCCTCTTGAAAAATGTCTCAGGCAAGCCGAGCCTTATGGTATGGCTTATCTCGCGTCTTGACTGAAAGAATGGGTTGATACCTTCTGTAACTGCACTTTCTACAATATTTTCGCCATCTACCAAAGCCCACACTGACTTTGTCGAACTACCTTCTACTATTATCCTCATTATTATGATTATACTACTTTCCTCAATAAAATCACACTAACTGCAAAATTAGATATTTCTGCATAAATTATCAACTATCGCTTATAATTCAGATAATACCAAGAATCTACTGACTTACCATCCTTTGTACCGGGGGTAAATGGCGGTAAAGACTTTAATACCGCTATTATCTCAGGCTTATATTCATCGACATAACCGCATTCGGTAAATTGCACCCTGCCCACAGAGCCATCACTTTTCACCACTATACTGGCTCTGAATTTTGCCTTTTCACCCTTTTTTGCCTTACGCAAGGCCTTTTTTAATATCTTTTTCAATTCTTTTTCTCCTCTTGGGAACTTTGGAGTGGATTCTGTTTCATTGTCATCAAGAAACAATACTGCATCGGGGCTTGCACCTATTTCTTGTGGTATTTCCTCAGCCTTTGGCGCATCCTGCTTAGGTTGCTCCGTTTTCACCGGAACATCTTTCTTGGGGCTTACTCTCTTTGGTTCCTCTTTTTTTACTTCAGTTTTCACCTCCGGAGTGTCAACAGCTATGGTATCAGCCTCTTCCGGTACGGTATCTTCAGTTCTCTTTACCGAACTGCTATCGCACGATACGACTAAAGGTAAAACCAATGCAAGCGATACGGCAAATATAGTAGTAATTCTTATTTTTTTCATATCTTAAAGTATTTAAGAGACAGCATAGAATGAGACAGTTGCTAATTGCAACTGCCTCATTCCATTACCATTTAATTTATTTCTTAGAATATATTGAACAAAGCAGATGATGTTTCAGCTGCATCCACCAAATAAGTGTAAATACAGCTGACAATACCTACCAACATAATGCCCAATACACATACAATCATCGCTAAACGTTCACTGCATGCACTCTTGAATGTTTCTATTGCTCCATTCTCACCCGGCTTGTTGATAAACATGGCTTTCACAACAAGCAAGTAGTAATAAAGTGATATTATCGTATTTAACAAAGCAATAAGAACCAATACATATAATGCTACATCTCCGGTACTCAAAGCACCTGCAAAGATGAAGAACTTACTGAAGAATCCTGCAAATGGAGGAATACCCGCAAGCGAGAACATCGCAAGCATCATCGCAAACGATAGCCAAGGGTTTGTGCTGCGTAATCCGTCATAATCGCTCATCATCACTTTACCTGTCTTGTTCTCTATCGCTCCTATTACGCCAAATGCAGCCAAGTTAGACAACACGTACACCAACACGTAATACATCAACGAAGCAAGTCCCATTTCATTGGCAGCTACCACTCCAAGCATTATGTATCCTGCTTGCGATACAGAAGAGAATGCCAAGAAACGTTTCATGTTACGCTGACGAATTGCGAACAAGTTACCTAAGGTTATGGTCAAAACGATTAGAGCATACATCATCCATTTCCATGCCACGGTATATACCGAACCGAATACCTGTACCAAAATCACCATGAATCCGAATGCAGCCGCTCCCTTAGAAATAACTGACAGATAACCGGTCACAGGTGTAGGCGCACCTTGATAAACATCGGCAGTCCACAAGTGGAACGGAACAAGCGACAACTTGAATCCTACGCCTGCTATCACAAACGCTAACGCCACAATAAGCAGTGTTGAACTTTCGCCAAAAATCATCGCTGCAATATCAGAGAAATACAACGACCCGCTCAAAGCGTAAACGAATGATAGTCCCATCATGAAAATTGCTGAAGAGAAGATTGCGGTAAACATATATTTTGCCGCCGCTTCATGACTTTCATAGCGGTTCTTCTCAAACGCTATCAATGCAGCCAACGGTAACGATGCAGTCTCAAGACCTATAACAAACATCAAGAAGTGACGCGCCGAAATCATAAAATACATACCGAACAATGTAATGAGCAGCAATTCATAAAATTCTCCGCGACGCACTGTCATATATTCACTGTTAGCCCACTTAACCGACTGTATCAACACTATCAGCATACCGATATTCAATATAGCCTTTATGGCTACAGTTACCTGAGTGTTTTCAAACATTCCGCCGAAAATAGAACAACTCTCTTCGCAAAAGAATACATTTGCAATGGTGAACAAGCCGAAAACCACACAGGTGAACACCGGCAGAGCATGCTGTACTTTCTTTGACATGAATGTGTCATACAAAAATACCAATAAAAACACTGCTACCAGCCCTATTTCTTGCGGCATACTTAAAAATTGAGAATAATCCATTTCTGTTCTTTTTTTATTTCAACATTACAAATTTATCAGAAAGCTCCTAACGCCTTGATTATAGGAGCAAAACTGTCATAAATAATCTCATTAAAGAAGTTCGGGAAACATCCTAATCCTGCCACACACACGATAAGTGTGATTACAGCAAACTTCTCATGCCATACAGCATCGGTCAACGTGCGGTGATGCTCGTCATGAACTGGTCCGTACAACATCTTACCCACTACACGCAAGATATATACTGCAGTAATTACAATCGCAGTACATGCCATGATGGTTAATACGCGATGGAACAAATCGGCATGAGCAAATGAACCCACAAAGATTGTCATTTCGGCAACAAAACCACTGAAACCCGGCAAACCAAGGTTGGCAAGACCTGCTATCACATAGCCCACGCCCAAGAACGGCATTATCTGCATAAGTCCGCCCATCTTACGAATATCACGAGTATGAGTACGTCCGTAAATCATACCGATTAGCGCAAAGAACAGAGCTGTCATCAAACCATGAGAAAGCATCTGCATTATTGCACCGGTCATAGCAGTGGTATTAAGCATCAAAATAGCAAAAAGCACCATACCGCAGTGGCTCACCGAAGAATACGCATTGATGTACTTCAAGTCGGTCTGCACACATGCGCTGAACGCTCCATAAACAACACTTATACCGGTCAACACCAAGAAAATCCAAGCCAATTCATTAGCCGCATGAGGCATCAGATAAATAGCTATACGGAAACATCCGTAACCTCCTAATTTCATCAATACACCTGCGTGCAACATCGACACTGCAGTCGGCGCCGATGCGTGACCGTCAGGACTCCATGTATGGAACGGGAACATAGCTCCAAGTACACCGAAACCTACAAATGTCATAGGGAACAAGAAATATTGCCATTCATGAGGTATTGCATTATTTCTTGCTATTTCAAGCAAGTTCATTGTCAAGTTTCCGTCGGCTGAAGAATGGAAATAAACACCTATAATACCAAGCATCAACAATGCCGATGCACCCATAAGCATCAACGTAAGTTTCATAGCCGAATAGTTCTTGTTTCCGCTACCCCATACTCCAATTAACAAATACATCGGAATAAGAGCTACTTCATAGAACATGAACATAGTGAACAAATCGATTGCAATGAAGAAACCGAATACACCTGTCGACAACAACCAGAACCACATGAAGTATTCGCGAGGAAGAGGATCCATATTCCATGATGCAAACACGCCGGCAAACACTATCACGCAGGACAGCAGCAACATCGCCACAGATATACCGTCAACTCCAAGCGAAAGCTTGATATTCATAGGTTCAAACCACATCCAGTCTCCACAGAAGAGCATTTCATCAGCCACTCCTGCCGCTCTCAATTGCAAGAACTCTACAAGCAGATATACGCCCAATGCCATCAACACGGTAGCACCTATGACAGACACCGCTCTCACCTGCTTAATATTCTTACATATCGCCAACCCTGCCAATGTAAGCACCGGAATTACGACGAAATAAATCAATATATTTTCCCAAATCATTTTTCTAAATATTAAGACCGTTCCTAAATCAGATTAAACATATCACTGTGACTGCCGCCAATAGCAATGCGCCTATCAAATATACATATACATAGGACTGTATGCTGCCTGACTGTAGTTTACGTATTGCGTATGACGCCGAATTCGCTATATTGGCAAGACCGTTCAATGAACCATCCACGATTTGACGGTCAAACCATGCCAACGGACGACTTACTCGCTCAAAAATTATCTTATGAGTAATGAATTGATACAATTCATCCATATAGAAACGATGATATGCAGCTGTCCACAAGCCCTTGAAAGCATTTGCCATCTTAGCAGGTGCTGAATTTTCTTTCAAATATAACTTTGTTGCCAACAAAATAGCGACTACTGCCACCGCTACGCTGCTTACTGCTACCGTCATATTCAAATGTATATGATAATCGGCACGATTCCAAGAAACAAATTCTCCAAATGGTATAAGACCGGCTACTATCGACACAAGTGAAAGAATAATTAGCGGCAATGACATAGTCATAGGCGCATCATGCGGAGTATGATGTCCGTAATCAGGATTATTCCACCAGAAAATTTTATAATACAAGCGGAACATATAGAACGCAGTCATACCTGCCACAAGCATCATCCAGATACCCCAGAATGTATTCTGTTCAAATGCTGCTACAAGAATTTCATCCTTACTGAAGAATCCGGCAAACGGAGGAATACCCGCTATGGCAAGACATCCTATCAAGAATGCTATATTACATATCGGCATATACTTGCGAAGACCACCCATTGCGCTCATTTCATTGCTGTGAACAGCATGAATGATAGCACCGGCACACAAGAACAATAAAGCCTTGAACATTGCATGAGTGAACAAGTGGAACATTGACGCCATGTAACCTACACCTTCATGCAACTCAGGGCGAGCCACACCAAGAGAAGTTATCATAAACGCAATCTGTGAAATAGTTGAGAACGCAAGCACACGCTTAATATCACTCTGCACACAAGCTACAGCAGCCGCATAGAATGCAGTGAACGCACCTATCACGGTAATTACCGTCATTGTGCCTTCTTCCAAGCAATAAAGAGGGAACAAACGTGCCACCAAGAATACACCGGCAACAACCATTGTAGCCGCATGAATCAAAGCCGACACCGGTGTTGGACCTTCCATTGCGTCAGGCAACCATATATGCAACGGGAACATAGCCGATTTACCGGCACCTCCCATAAATATCAAAGTCAAAGCCCACGCCATAACCGAGCAACCCATAAATGTTGCTCCTCCGGCTGTAGCTATTGCAGCAGTAGGATTACTTGTAAGGGTAATGAAATCGAATGTCTGTGTATAGAACGACAACAATAGAATACCTATCAAGAAACCGAGGTCGGCAAAGCGCGTTACGATAAACGCTTTCTTAGACGCCGAAACGGCAGCAGGCAATGTGTAATAGAATCCTATCAACAAGTAAGACGATACACCCACAAGCTCCCAGAATATATACATCTGGAAAATATTGGGTGCCACCACAAGTCCTAACATAGACAATGTGAATAGCGACAAGAACGCATAATAGCGTTGCAGTCCCTTTTCATACTTATGTTCATGATCCTGCATGTAGCCTAAGCTGTATAAATGCACAAGGAATGACACCGTGGTTATGACGATGAGCATCATCGCCGAAATCGGGTCAAGCAGGAATCCTACTTTTATTACAAGATTTTCAGTAAACTCAAGCCAAGTCAAGTCCCAAGCGATAATCTGTTGGCGGATACCGTCGACTATCTGTCCCTGATCTGCCCCGAAGAAATATTCCAAAGCTACAGAATAAGCGATTACAGCCGCTACACCCATCATCGCAGTGCCTATCACCCCGGCTGTCTTTCTGCTTAATCGGGTTCCCATCAGTCCCAAAAACAGGAACGTAATCAATGGAAGAACCAATACCAAATAAGAATATGAGAAATCCATAAAGCTTAAAATTTCATTTTAGTAAGTTCACGAATATCGATATTCTTAGCCATACGGAACACATTGATAATTATGGCAATCACCAATGCTGTCTCGGCTGCTGCTATCGCGATGGCAAACAATGAGAAGAACATGCCCTCCATCTCACCCGGGAACAAGAAACGGTTAAACACAACAAAATTAATATCAACTGCATTAAGCATAAGCTCCAGTGAAATCAAAATTGCAATCATATTTTTGCGGGTAATGAACCCATAAACTCCACAGCAGAACATAATCAAGCTGGGTATCAGATACATCAATAATGTCAAGTCCATATTTGTCTCTCCTTATCGTTTACGGGCAATTACAATACCTCCGATTATACATGCTAACAATAGGATACTGATTGCTTCAAAAGGCAGCAGATAACCGAACTTTTCAGTACTCAACAGCATAGAACCAATGCTATTGATTGTAACATCTATCGGCTGTGACACCAATGCGCTACAGATTCCCGCCTTTGTAAACAAAGCATATCCACACACCAATGCACCCAATACGGCTGCACTCAACCCTATCTTCTTCTTAGCAGATTCAAGGGGTTCCGATGACTGTCCCGGTTTTCCGGTAAGGAATATCGCAAACACGAACAACACAAGTATACCTCCCGCATATACTGCAATCTGAACAGCTCCAAGGAACTCATAATCCATTTGGAAATAAATTCCTGCTGTGGCAAACAGCACGAAAAGCAAATATGTCGCCGCACGCAATATTTTGCCTGTGGTCACAGTCAGCACCGAAAACACGATAATTGCAAGCGCAATTATGAAATACATAATAATATTTCCTACTGATTCCATATTTATTAATTTTCTTGTTTTTTATCTTCAGTTGCAGCACTATTAGCAGGAGCTTCTGCCTTTTGCGCCGCTACGGCAGGTTTTGGAGCAGGCATAGGACGCTCTTTTTCGGGCAAGTAGTTCAACTGCTGAACCAACTTTTCACGCGTGAACACCGCCTGTTCAAAATCATTGCTGAATTCTATCGCCTTAGAAGCACATGAAGTGACACACAACATGCAGAATGTGCAACTGCCTAAGTCATACATGTATTTTTCGAGCTTTTTCTTCTTCTTTCCATCCGGCATTTCCACCATTTTGGATTCAATGCTGATAGTGCCGTTCGGACAATTCATCTGACACAAGCCACATGCAATGCACTTGTGGTAGCCTTCACTGTCGTACTTGAACCTCAATGTAGCCCTAAAGCGTTCGGGAATCTCAAGCGTATCCCTGTTTTCAGGATATTGGAATGTCACTTTAGGCGTAACAAGTTCCTTTCCCGTTACCTTCAATCCCTTTAACAGGCTGTAAATGCCCTTGAAAAGAGAAGAGAAATATTCCTTAATACTCATAAATAAGTAATACTTATATAAACATTACTATACCGAAAATTACTATTATTTGCAAAGATGAGCCGGTATAAATCTCACCTTATTCATTCTTATTTCTTTTTTATTAACGTTCTACCTGACCGCCCACGATATCAAGCAATTCTGTTGTAATTCCTTGCTGACGCAGCTTATTGTACTCAAGTTGCAATGTGTCAAGCAATGTCTTGGCATTATCACTGGCACTCTGCATAGCCATTACACGGGCAGCTTGTTCCGATGCGTTGTTCTCGGTGAATTGAGCTTGCATCATAGCTAAGATATGCAAAGGCAATACACTGTTGAAAATCGTATTTCCATCAGGTTCCAGCAAGCACGGCTCATTCTTGTTTACCGATGTACTGCCGTTTTCAGCCGATAATGCGGCATAAGAAACCGGTAGCAACTGTTCTTTTACCAACCGCTGACGGCTTACCGAATGATAATGCATGTACACTACTTCCACCAAGTCATATTCCTTGTCAAGAAAAGCCGTCTTAAGCACTTCGGCAAAATCAGCCACCTCACGTTGAGTGCTGCGAGTGTGAATATCCTTTACAGGTTTCACATCCACGCCTTTTCCTGCAAGGCGCAAAGTAGCCTTAGTCATCTTCTTGCCTACAGGCAGCACTGTAATAGTCGTAGCTGAACCATATTGGCGACGAGCCTCATCCATATACTCAAGCAAGCCTTTGTATATGTTATTGTTGTATGCACCGCACAAGCCATCGTCAGAGCCATACACCAAATAGGCGATTTTTTTCACTTCCCGCACTTCTATGAGTGGAGATGTATATTCACCCTCAGCCGCAAGCAAATGTCCTATAACCGATTGCACTTGGCTACGGAATGGCACAAGACGTTTCAAAGCCTGCTCATATTTATGCATCTTCGCAGATGAAATCATCTTCATGGCGCCGGTGATTTTCCCCGTAGACGCCACCGAACCGATTCTTCCCTTTAACTCGCGTAACGTTGCCATAGAATACCGTTATTCCTTAAAATTACTTGCCACTTGTTTAGCCACTTCAGCCAATTTCGAAGTAACATCATCGTTTATTACACCGCTTTTCAGCACATCGAGAACTTCTTTCTGATACTTGGCTTTCAGTGTCTGTATAAAGAGTTTCTCAAATTCAGCCACCTTGCCAAGAGGTACATCGCTCATCAATCCTTGCGTACCGCAATAAATCGCAGCTATCTGTTCTTCTACAGGAACCGGTGTGTATTGAGGCTGAATCAACAGACGTTCATTCTTACGACCTTTGTCAATGGTCATAGCCGTAACAGGATCAATATCACCACCGAACTTTGTAAATGACTCCAATTCACGGAACTGAGCCTGTGATATTTTCAAAGTTCCGGCAACCTTTTTCATTGACTTGATTTGTGCATTACCTCCCACACGAGAAACGGATATACCTACATTCACAGCCGGGCGTACACCGTTATTGAACAAGCCCGACTCCAAATAGATCTGCCCATCGGTGATGGAAATGACATTGGTCGGAATGTATGCCGAAACGTCACCCGCCTGTGTCTCGATAATAGGAAGTGCTGTAAGAGAACCGCCACCCTTTACCAAAGGCTTCATGTCTTCCGGCAGGTCATTCATTGCCTCAGCCACCTTTTGATTGTCTATTATCTTCGCAGCACGTTCAAGAAGACGAGAATGAAGATAGAATATATCACCGGGATATGCTTCACGTCCCGACGGTCGTTTCAAGATCAAGCACAACTCACGATATGCCACAGCCTGCTTTGACAAGTCATCATACACGATAAGAGCGTCACGTCCTGAATCACGGAAATACTCGCCTATGGCAGCACCGGCAAACGGTGCATAATAACGCATTGATGCCGAATCGGATGCTGTCGCAGCTACGACAACGGTGTAATCCAATGCGCCATGCTCTTTCAATTCATTTACAATCTGTGCAACTGTAGACGCTTTCTGACCGATAGCCACATAAATACAATATACTGGTTTTCCGGTCTCATATCCGTTACGTTGGTTTATTATCGTATCTATAGCAATCGCAGTCTTTCCGATTTGTCGGTCACCGATGATAAGCTCACGCTGTCCGCGACCTATAGGAATCATCGAGTCGATAGCCTTGATACCCGTCTGAAGCGGTTGATTCACCGGCTGACGGAAGATAACACCCGGAGCCTTACGGTCAAGCGGCATTCTCACCATCTTACCCTCTATCGGACCTTTACCGTCAAGCGGCTCACCAAGAATGTTGATAACACGTCCCAACAAGCCTTCGCCAACTTCAATAGACGCAATTTTTCCTGTGCGACGCACACTCATGTTCTCAGTTACGTCATTTACATTGTCAAGAAGAATCACACCCACATTGCTTTCCTCAAGGTTCATCGCCACACCGGTCACTCCGTTCTCGAACTCGACAAGCTCATTGGCTTTGACGTTTTCAAGACCATAGACATGCGCAACTCCGTCACCTACACTAAGCACGGTGCCTACCTCCTCAAACGCCGTCTTAGCATTGACTTCGCTGAGTTCTTTCTTTAATATTTCTGATACCTCGCTTGGATTTATCATCTCTTTAAGAGTTTTAAACGCAATTTCTTTAATTCATTTTTAACAGAAGTGTCAAGCACCATAGAGTCCACTTGCACGACAAAACCACCTATCAATTCAGGGTTCACGGTTACTGTCCGTTCTACCTTTTTGCCTTTAAGCTCATGCTCCACCACCTCTATTATCTGCGATAGTTTTTCCTCGGGCAATTCAATTGCCGTCGTAATCTTCACCTGCGCTATATCATTGGCATCACGGTATATCTTACCATAAGACAATGCCATTTCGCGCATGTAACATTCACGGTTGCTCCTTATTACCATCAATATGAATTTGTCCAAGCATCCGTCTTTCTCAGCACCCGATGCCGACAAAAGCACTTTTTCCCTATCGGCTACCGGCAAAAAGGGATTGTCCACCGTCTTCTTCAGCTCGGGCAATGCCTCATAACTTTCCGACAGTCTCTTCATCTGCAAATACACTTCTTCAGTAACGCCCTGTTCGTGCGCATACTTATAAAGAGCTTTTGCATACCGATTTGGAATAAGTCCATCATTCATAACTATCAGTTTTTAGTCTCAACCTCATTCAACAATTTTTCCACAAGCTCGGCTTGTGACTTTTCGTCAGCCAAATCCTTGCGTACCACCTTCTCGGCAATCTGCAAAGCAAACCGGCTCACCTCACTGCGGAATTGCATCTCCGACTCCTTGCGCGCCTGTTCGATAGACACTTTTGCTGCATCCATCACTTTTTTTGCTTCAACGGCAGCCGCCCCTTTAGCCTCTTCAATTATCTGAGACTTCATTTTGGCAGCTTCGCGCAAGATTTCAGCTTGCTGTTTCTGTGCTTCGGTTACATATTTTGCTGCTTCTTTCTGAGCATTCTCCAACTGTGACTTCGCCTCTTGCGCATACTCGACACCCTTATCGATCAAGTTGGCTCTTTCCTCCAAACTTTTCACTATAAACGGCCAGCCGAATTTCCCCAAGAGCAAAACCAAGAGGAGGACTGTCACGAACATCCAAAATATCAAGCCGAAATCAGGCGAGAACAGTTCCATTCTGAATTATTTATTAAACAAACAATGTTAATAGACAAACGATTACTCCGAACAGTGCCACACCTTCAACAAGAGCTGCAATCACAATCATATTGCTACGAATGTCACCGGCAGACTCCGGTTGGCGTGCAATAGCTTCCATTGCTGATGCGCCGATTTTACCGATACCGATTCCGGCTCCGATTGCTACAATACCTGCTCCGATACAAGCACCAAGACGGTCAAGCCCAAGGCTCTGTGCAGCTTCTACTGCTTGCGCTAAAATCATTCCTAACATAATTTCAAAATTTAATGGTTAATATTTTTTGTTTTCTTATATTACAGTTTTGTATTTATATCTAAATTTCCAATTCGTCTCCATGTCTCTCTTGAGCCAAAGAAATGAATAATGCCGACAACATCGTGAACACGAATGCCTGAATAAAACTTACAAGCGTATCAAGCAGCAACATGAACAACGAAAATGCCACCGAGAATACCGTAGTAACACCCATTACCGCTGTTCCGAATGCTCCAAATATGAAAATTAACAATGTAAGGACAAGTACTATGATGTGTCCGCCCATCATGTTGGCAAACAAACGTACAGTAAGCGCAGCCGGCTTAGTAAACAATCCAAACAATTCTATCATCGGCATGATTGGTAGCGGCACTTTCAGCCACCAAGGTACATCAGGCCAAAACACCTCTTTCCAGTAGTGTTTTGTACCGAACACATTGGTCATAAAGAATGTAAACAATGCCAGCACCATAGTCACTGCTATGTTCCCGGTTAGGTTTGCACCACCGGGAAATATGACTATCAAACCGAGCAGATTCATTACAAAGATAAGAAAGAATACAGTGAGCAAATACGGTCCGAATTTCGACGATTTTTTGCCCAAGGTAGGACGGATAACGGTATTGTACACAAATTCCACTATCAGTTCCAAGAAAGCAGTACCTTTACGAGGTGCTTTCAACGGGTTCTTTCTATACCAATGGCGTATACGCATCACACACAGCACTACGACCAACGCCGAGATAAACAGAGCTGCGACATTCTTGGTTATAGATAAATCCAAGGGACGGTATTCCGAACCATCTGCCTTAACCTCTACAATCTTGCCCTTATTTTCTCCCGTTTCGGCTATTTTAAATCCATTGTATGATGCGCCATGCTCCACACGCGCCGAGCTGAATACATGCCATTGCCCGGCATAATCGCGCACGATTACAGGCAACGGAATATAAGTGCTGTGCGAAAACGGAGCAGCCCAGCCGTATGTATCACCCAAATGCTCAAAAATAACAGCCTTGGGATCAACCTGTTCCGACGAATGCTCACTTGCCGATACCGACATAGGATTTACGGCAAGCATCATCGCCAAAATAAATAATATGCTTAGAACTTTCTTCATATCACACCCGGATTTAATATAAACACACTGAAACGACGTTGTGGTTAACATCGGCAATACCGCCTTTTATTTCCATTGTAACATCCTTATCGTCTGCAGTATATACAATCCTGCCTGCCACAAGCGATGAAATCAATGCTGCGTGATTTTCAAGGACAGTGAATAGACCTTGTGCACCGGGGAGCGTCACCTTAGTAACTTCTCCGGTAAACTCCACTTTTTCAGCCGATATTATATTCAGTGTCATAATTCTTCTAATTGCTTATATTTACTTTCCAATCTCTGCGAGCATCTTCTTGCCCTTTTCAATGGCTTCGTCAATTGTACCCACATTCAAGAACGCCTGTTCCGGATATTCGTCCATTTCACCGTTAAGAATCATCTTGAAACCGCGGATAGTCTCATTCAACGGTACCATCACACCGGGAAGACCGGTAAATTGCTCAGCCACGAAGAACGGCTGTGACAAGAAACGTTGAGCACGACGCGCACGAGAAACCACAAGTTTATCTTCATCACTCAATTCATCTACACCTAAGATGGCTATAATATCCTGCAATTCATTGTATTTCTGCAACAATTTCTTCACACTTTGTGCCACCTCATAATGTTCTTCACCCACCAAGTGCGGGTCAAGCATGCGTGATGTGGAGTCAAGCGGGTCTACTGCCGGATATATACCAAGCTCACTGATTTTACGGCTCAACACAGTAGTTGCATCCAAGAAACTGAAAGTGGTTGCCGGAGCCGGGTCGGTCAAGTCATCGGCAGGCACATAAATAGCTTGTACCGAAGTAATACTACCCGATTTTGTTGATGTAATACGTTCTTGCAATGCACCCATTTCCGATGCAAGTGTCGGCTGATAACCTACTGCAGATGGCATACGTCCGAGCAATGCTGAAACCTCTGAACCGGCTTGAGTAAAACGGAAAATGTTATCAATAAACAACAAAATTTCCTTTCCTCCGCCATCTTGGTCACGGAACTGTTCAGCAACAGTCAATCCGGACAGAGCTACACGAAGACGTGCACCCGGCGGCTCGTTCATCTGACCGAACACCAATGTACCTTGCGACTTGGCAACTTCCGCCATATCCACGTCATCGATATTCCACTCACCTTTTTCAAGCCCTTCTTTGAACTTATCTCCATACTTGATTACACCGCTTTCTATCATTTCGCGAAGGAGGTCATTTCCCTCACGTGTACGTTCACCAACACCGGTAAACACCGAGAATCCATTATGACCGTGAGCGATGTTATGGATAAGCTCCATAATCAATACGGTCTTGCCCACACCGGCACCACCGAACAATCCGATTTTACCGCCTTTCGCATAAGGTTCAAGCAAGTCGATGACTTTAATTCCAGTAAACAAGATTTCAGAACTGATCGACAAGTCGGCAAAAGCCGGAGCCGGCTGATGAATAGAGCGACGCGCCCCTTCATCCATGTCTTTCAAGTGGTCGATCGGTTCTCCGATAACATTCAACAATCGTCCTTTCACCTGATCGCCGGTCGGCACCGAAATAGGCATGCCTTTGCTCACCACTTTCATGCCGCGTTGCAATCCATCCGTACTTTCCATAGCCACACATCTTACGGTATCCTCACCGATGTGTTGTTCTACTTCAAGTATCAGTTCCGAGCCATCTTCACGCTTTACACCAAGCGAAGTATAGATAGCCGGCACAACATTACCTTCACCTTCGAATATAACGTCTACCACCGGACCGATTACTTGTGCTATTTTTCCAATATTTTCGCTCATAGCAACGATTCTATATTAGTTTTTAGTTAATTTCCTTGATTAGAAATGCAAGTCATACATTACAACCAATGTCATAAGAATAAGGTTGAACAGACCTATAGGCATCAGGTATTTCCACTCCAATTTCAACATCTGGTCGATACGTACACGCGGGAATGACCAGCGGAACCATATCAACACGAATGAAATAAAGAATGCCTTAGCCAAGAACCACACTACCGATGGGATATAATCCATTACAGCGTTAAAGCCTTCCCATCCCGGTACATGCAACGGCATCCACCCGCCCAAGAACAACAATGAAGCTATTCCTGAAACGATGAACAAATTCAAATACTCAGCCAAATAGTAGAATCCGAAATGAATACCTGAATACTCGGTATGATAACCGGCTGTCAATTCATGTTCAGCCTCAGGCATATCAAACGGGCCACGATTGGTTTCGGCATTGGCTGCAATCAAATATATGACAAATGCGATGAACGCCGGTATATGTCCCTTAAACAAGAACCAACCGTCGCGCTGCGCCTCAACCAATCCTGAAATTGACATTGTTCCCGCCAAAACCACAATTGTCAAGATAGACAAGCCTACCGATAATTCATAACTTACCATCTGCGCACCACTACGCATAGCACCGATAAGCGTATATTTATTATTACTTGACCAACCGGCAAGCAAGATACCAAGCACGCCAATCGATGACGCAGCCACCATGAAGAATACACCGATATTGAAATCTATGATTTGCAATCCGTTACCCCAAGGTAGGCAAGCGAATGTAAGCATTGATGCGATAATCACTAAATATGGAGCCAACGCAAACAAGAAACGATCGATGTTTTCAAGACGAATAAGCTCCTTGATAAGTATCTTAAACATGTCGGCGAATACCTGCAACAAGCCCCAAGGACCCACACGCATCGGACCGAGACGGCACTGCATCCAAGCGCACAATTTACGTTCATAGAAGATATAGAACAATGCCAATAGCGCATATACCAAAAGCAATGCAACACCTATCAGCACACATTCTACCGTTGTTGTCAGCCAGCCCGGCATAAAGCTCATAAGCAAATTATGCACCCAGCTTGTAACTATACTGAAATCAAACATATCTGTTATTTGTTCTTTAAATTACTATACTGTGTTAATTTTTATCGGTCAATATCCGGAATCACATAGTCCATTGACGCTGAAATGGTAATCAAGTCGGCAATCTTATAACCTGCACAATATTTATCTACTGCGCCTATGTGATTCAAGCCCGGACTGTTGAAGTGCATACGGTAAGGGTTCTTGCCGCCATCACTTTCGATATACACGCCGAAAGCACCGCGGCTTGCTTCAACTTCTTGGAACCAATGTCCGGCAGGCAACTTAACCATCTTGGGAACTTTAGGAGCTGCGATTTCATTGCCTTCTTCTTTCTCAAGCATATCACAAAGTTGCTCCAGCATGTTCACACACTGCATTACCTCGTCCATTCTCACCATATAACGGGCAAAGCTATCACCTTCGTTATATATAATCTCATCAAAATTCAGTTCGTCATACACACCGTATGGAGCATGCTTGCGCACATCGCAAGACCAACCGGAAGCACGACCGTTAGGACCGCTTGTACCATAACTGATGACGTCATCCTTTGACACAACACCTACACCGATTGTTCTGTTACGGAAAATAACATTACCGGTCACCAAAGTATGGTATTCCTTTACACGTTCCGGCATAATTGCGCAAAGTTCACGCACATCCTTTATCAAATCAGGGTGAATATCAGCTGCCACACCACCGATTACACAATAATGTTGCGACATGCGCCCGCCCGTTGTCTTTTCAAAAATATCCATTATCTGCTCACGTTCGCGGAACGCATACACGAATGCTGTAGTAGCACCCATATCCATTGCCATACAACCGAATGACAACAAGTGCGAAGAAAGACGCATCAATTCGTCAAACATTGTACGGATTACCTTCACGCGGTGAGGGATTTCCAATCCGAGAGCCTTCTCGATGCACAAGCATAAGCAATGACGGTTTTGGAACGAACTCATGTAGTCCATACGGTCAGTAAAGAACAACGTTTGAGGATATGACTTGCTCTCGCACATTTTCTCTATACCGCGATGGATATATCCGCACACAGGAACAACTTTATTTATAGTTTCTCCATCAACGGCGCAGCGTAGACGCATTACACCGTGAGTAGACGGGTGCTGAGGACCGAAGTTCACAACATATTCATCTTCTCCGAATATCTTATATTCTTTCTTGGTTCTGTTTCCTGTCTCGTCTTCTACCACGGTGAAACTGTCATCCTCATTCTCTTCAGCCTCCAAGCGTATAGGATTCAATTCAGGATTATCGTCATAATCCTTTCTTAACGGATAGCCTACCCAATCGGTACGCATAAAAAGACGACGCATATCAGGATGCCCTATAAACACAATTCCATAGAAGTCAAACACTTCACGTTCTTGTATCAAAGCCACTTTCCACAAGTCGCTTACACTATGGAGCATAGGATTTTCACGGTCGGATGCAGCCACTTTCACGCTCAATTTTTCTTGTGTTGCGGTCGAAGTGAAATAATACATACAGCCTATCGTCTCTTTCCAGTCAATGCCAGTCACCGACACCAAATAGTCGAAACCAAGCTCCTCTTTAAGTTTTTCAGCCAAAGAACGCCATTCCTTATCGTCTACATTCACAAGCAGGTATTCTCCTTCTTCAAATGTTGCCGAGGGGCATAGGCTTGCTATTTTTTCTTGTAAATTCACCATATTATATATATGTGTACTTATTTTGCTTAAATTTATGTTTCTCTCTATTCAGGTCTTATTTCATTGCCTCTTTTTCTTCAGGATGCTCTGCCAAGAAATCCTTTAATTTCTCCTGACGGTTTACATCTCCAAAGTATCTTTGCAATTTTATCTTACGTTGCAACTGCATCATGCCGTAGTACATAGCTTCCGGTCTTGGAGGGCAACCCGGGATAAACACATCCACAGGCAGTATCTTATCCAATCCTTGTACCACGCAATGTGAACCTTTAAACGGACCTCCTGAAATATTGCAACTTCCGGTAGCGATTACATACTTAGGTTCTGCCATTTGTTCATACAAGCGCATCAACACAGGAGCCATACGATAAGTAATCGTACCATTAACCATAAGAAGGTCGGCTTGACGAGGAGAGTTTCTTGTCACCTCAAAACCGAAACGTGCCATATCGTGACGAGCAGCTCCCAAGTGCATAAACTCGATAGCGCAACAACTTGTACCGAAACACAAAGGCCACAATGAATTTGCACGGCTCCAGTTAATCAGGTTATCCAACGTTCCAACAACAACGTTTGCACCGCTTGCGTTCAGCTCTTCAACGAGTTTATCGATATATTCGTTATCCTTGAAGTCCTCGCGAACCATACTTTTTATTTTCACTTCCATTCCAAAGCTCCTTTCCGCCAAGCGTATGCCAAGCCCAAAATTAACACTGCCAAGAAGATTCCCACGCTAATAAGACCGGCAGTCCCCAATGTCTTGCAGATTACTGCCCAAGGGAACAAGAATACAGTTTCTACGTCAAACATCAAGAACAAAATTGCGAACAAATAGTAACCCACCTTGAACTGCATCATGCTCTCGCCTCTCGTAGGAACACCGCACTCATAAGACTTTCCCTTTTGTAAAGAGAAAGATTTAGGCGATATTAACGCTGCTATGATAAGAGCAGCAGCCACAAGTCCTACACCTGTGAGCAATGCCGTTACCATTAGCGTTGTACTTTGAATACTTAATAACTCCATAAAATATTAATAACTCAATTTATATTTTCACATCATAAAAAAAATTATGAGCCATGACAGAACCACCAAGGTACACATCAAGACTCATCGCTACAACCTGCATATATAAATACGACAATAAGCGCACGCATTTCTGCACACGCCAAACCATTCTGTAATATTTACATTACACGCAAGTTGCATATTCTCTCATTAAGTACTTAATAAAATAAGACATGGCAATAGTTTTCACGAAACAGCCCTTATTGGCATCGTCTTATTTTCATTTTGCAAAGATAATGATTCTTTTCTATTTATTCTAATTTCCAATTCATTAATTATCGTCTTTTTTTCTTTAGTTATATTACAACTCCGTCCAAAATTCACTACATATAGTGATTGTCCACCTACCGACTATTTTCTATTTTTGCACTTGAAATGCCACATTTTATATCTATAAGAAAAAGAGCTGAAACCATCCTACTGGCTTTAGCGGTTTTATTCACATCATACGCACAAGGACACAATGCGTATAGCGACACCGTATATAATCTTGAGGAAATATCCGTTACCGCCATAAAGCACACTCCCGGCATAGATAATTCCATATCCGCAACACAAATAAACGGTAAAGACACTGAGAAACTCGGCATAAACGCAATAAAGAGCATCAGCGAAATAGCACCAAACGTACACATGCCCGACTATGGTTCACGTATCACATCATCAATTTATGTGAGAGGTATGGGAACGCGTATAGACCAGCCGGTTATCGGGTTGAACATCGACAATATCCCGATCATGGATAAGAATAATTACGATTTTGACATACCGGATATAGCACACTTGGAAATGTTTAGAGGACCGCAAAGTACGCTTTTCGGCAGAAATACAATGGGTGGCGTAATAAACATCTATACTCTCTCGCCTTTATCATTCCAAGGTGTAAGAATCATGACTGAGTATGCCACCGGTAATTCCCGTAAAGTATCAGCATCGACATATCATAAAATCAAAAATAATCTGGGGATAAGCATTTCCGGGCAGTATTCCGCCACCGACGGTTTTTTCACAAATGAGTTC
>X67_European_Roe__coassemble_16_pt1 | contig 41765 bp, 41 predicted proteins | sample X67_European_Roe__metabat2_low_PE_011 | metagenome-assembled genome bin X67_European_Roe
ATATAAGCCACTTTCCAAGCATACGCTTGACTGCCTCGGCACGCTGAAGCGATACCCGCATGTTTGCCTCTTCGCCACCAATCTCGTCACCCCAACCGATTATACGGACACGCATATCGGGGTCAGCCTTCATCAAGTTGGCAATCTGCTTGATTTTGACCTTCTCGCTTGGCTCAATCCATACGCTGTTGAACGAGAAGTAGATTACGGGAAACTGTGTCGTATCTGCAACAACAGTCGTTGTGGCAACATCTTCCACCTCCTCCTTCGGCTGCTCAATCACAACTACCTCCTGCGTCGGCTCTACCGCTACGGTATCGGCAGCAACAACCTCCCGAACTACCTCTTTCGGCTGCTCGGTAGGAACAACAGGAGCAATTGCAGTTTTTACTTTTCCGTTTTTACCTTTCCGTTTTCCAAAGGCAAACGAGAACTTCACACCTGCATCTATAATGAAATTGGTGGAGTGCAATTCAGGCATACCGTCCATAGGCTTGCCGGTAAGGTGAGTAAAACCGCCATATATACCTATATTCATATTATTGGCAACGGCATACGACACTTGTACCTGCCCGCCATAGCCCAGATGCCAATCGTTTAGATTATCGGCAACGAGGGTATTGTCCGCCTTTGTCATAAGGTCTGAACTTGTACCTACGGCATATACAGCCGGCGAAATATCCAATCGCCAACGGCTCTCCTTGGTTCGGTTGAAGAAGCCGAGGATATTCATATTCACCTGCAAGCCGTAACGCTGAACGAAGGTGCGGCTCTTCAAATCCTTATACAGCCAGCCTTGCACATCCTCTGGGAAGTGAAAACCATCGCGGTAGCGGTTATGGTCGCTGCCGAGGAAGTAGCCACGTTCGAAGCAGCACTGCTGCTCGGCAAGGAACTGCTGCCCCCAGTTGGCGGTAAATTCCAATGACCACACGTTTGTAAGGCGGTAGCCCGCGTGGATACCTGCCGCCCAACCCGGACGGAACTTGTCCGCACCGAACGAACTGAGATCAGCCTCTGCCATAGGCATACCTGCCTGTGCTCCGATGTACCAACCTCGGGTGTAATCCCTGCTTGCCGTCTGTACGGAATCTTTGCTTTGGGCAAAGGTCGATGTACTCAGCAACAGCGACACTCCAAGTATGGATGTTTTTCTGATTATTCCTTTCATTGTTCCTGATTGATTAGTGATACAAAAAATACGGCATTACCTTGAAAGCACGCAATGTGCCGACAAGTAATGCCGTAATATGATAAGTTGTCAATGTCTGCTTCACGCAAGGCGAATGAGAATGCAGGGAAACACCCGTGATGTTTGGCTCGTCAAGCCCGCGAGAAAACAAGGCGATTGCCGTCACCTCCGCCGGGGGAGCCAACCACTGATTGTAATATCTTCTCGGTCTGTTTTCCATACTCATATTGCCTGTTTTCTGTATTCTCTCTACAAAAGAGACAATACGCATAATGCAAAATTATACAAAATAATGAAACAGACAGCCAATACAAGAGAAAAAAATGCTTCAACAACCTAAAAAAAACAGCGAAATGTTTAGCAAATCAGATTATTCATAACGACAAACGCATTGATTAACAAGGGATAAATGACTATGTATTGTCTCTTTTGTAGAGATATTGCATTTTGCTAAACAATTCATCGCTTCACAAACTCCGTTTCCGATATAATTTCCCAATTGGTTTGTTGAAACCAACTACAAAGCCAAGCGAATTACTTTTGAAGAAAAAAATAAAAAGTGGTTGGAGAATGAAATAAGTGAAGGCATAGAACTTGCTCTTCGAACATTTCATAAGTGGCGTATTGCTGTGGAAGAGATGTTTGGCTTAATTATTGAGTGTGAACGTAAAGGAGGTTATCACTATTATATAGCAAATGATGTTTGCCGAAAGCCTACATATAGTGTGTTTAATCCTCTGATTTACAAGTATAAAGTTACTAATTTTTCTCCGAATATGCAAGTGATTTAATACTTATTTTCAACGTATTTTTTAGCGTAAACATTTGCCGTCAAGCCCTGTTCTCCACAGATTGCACTTGACTCTGTGGTTATATAGCCCACGTTCTCCTTGCATCTTTTGGGGATGTGTGGGGTGGGGCTTATTGCTATTTTTTTCGCCAAAGTTCGTTCATACGCTCTTTCATTTTTGTTTCCGGCGGGTTGTCACACGGATTCCAAAATGTGGGGTGATTTATTTCGTGAGGCATATATTCCTGCTTTACGAAATGGTTGGGGTAGTCGTGAGCATATTTGTAATCCTGTCCGTATCCGAGTTCTTCCATAAGTTTTGTGGGTGCGTTACGCAGATGCAATGGGACTGGAATATTGCCGGTGCGCTCCACAAACTCCAATGCATTGTTGATAGCCATATATGCAGAGTTGCTTTTGGGAGATGTGGCAAGGTAAATGGTGCATTCGGCAAGCGGAATGCGTCCTTCGGGCCAACCTATCTTCTGTAATATGTCGAAAGTGGCATTTGCCAGCAGCAGGGCATTGGGGTTGGCGAGACCAATATCTTCGCCGGCAAGTATAACGAGTCTTCTGGCTATGAATTTCGGGTCTTCTCCTCCGGCAATAAGCCGGGCAAGCCAGTATATTGCTGCATCGGGGTCACTGCCTCTCACGCTCTTGATAAATGCCGAGATGATGTCGTAGTGAAGTTCTCCGTTTTTATCGAATGCCATAGGATTCTGTTGCAGGCGTTGAGTAACTATCTCGTCGTTGATTACAAACGGCTCTTTGGCTGAAACGGATTGCATTATCAGGTCAAGTATGTTGAGTAGTTTGCGGGCATCACCTCCGGAGAAACGTAGAAGGGCTTCGGTGCTTTCTATACGTACTTCTCGGTTGAGGAACATACTGTCGGTGGAAACGGCTCTGTCGAGTAGTTCAAGCAAATCGCTTTTGTCAAGCGGATTGAGGACATATACCTGTGCTCTTGACAGCAAAGGGCGAATCACTTCAAAAGACGGGTTTTCGGTAGTGGCGCCGATAAGTGTTACCGTCCCATTCTCTACTGCGCCCAGCAATGAATCCTGTTGCGACTTATTGAAACGGTGAATTTCATCGATGAATAGGATGGGGCGACCTTTGGAGAACATGCTTTGTGCATCGCGTTTGCATCGCTCTATTATGTCGCGCACCTCTTTTACGCCTGAAGTGACTGCCGACAGTGTATAGAACGGCACTTGTGCCTGTTCTGCGATAATTCGTGCAATGGTGGTTTTTCCCACTCCCGGAGGTCCCCATAGAATAAATGATGCTATATTTCCCGATTCTATCATGCGGCGAAGTATAGCACCTTCTCCCACAAGATGTTTCTGCCCGATGTATTCATCGAGTGTTTTAGGTCTCAATCTTTCTGCTAACGGTTCATACATAATGCTGCAAAAATACATCTTTTTTTACAGCTCTTCTGTATTTAGTTGAAATTTGGTGAAAATTTTGAGAAAAAAATAAGTTTTTATTTGGAATATAAAAAAATATACATACTTTTGCAGTGTTCTATTGAACTAATACACTATAGTGGTAAGGTGATATAATAATCTTTAAAAAATGAATATGGTAAAAATTGAAAATTTAAGTTATTCTTACGGCAAGTCGAAAAAGCCGGTATTCAAGGATTTTTCTTTAAATCTTGAAAGCGGTAATGTATATGGGTTGCTGGGGAAGAATGGAGCAGGCAAATCCACATTGTTATATCTTATTTCGGGATTGTTGATACCGGTAAGCGGTGGGGTGATAATCAAGGGGAAAGATGCGAGAAAGCGTTTGCCTGAGACCCTGTGTGATATTTTTCTCGTACCCGAGGAATTTGATTTGCCTGATGTAAAACTCTCAAGTTATGTGAAAACTTATGCCCCCTTTTATCCTAAATTCAGTGAAGAGGATATGGTGCGGTGCTTGAATGTGTTTGGAATAGAGGGTGATGTGAACTTAGGTACGTTGTCGTTGGGGCAGAAGAAAAAAGTGTTTATGAGTTTTGCTCTTGCTACCAACACTTCATTGTTGCTTATGGATGAACCTACCAACGGGCTTGATATTCCCGGTAAAAGCCAGTTCCGTAAATTCATTGCATCAGGAATGAATGAGAACAGAATTATATTAATTTCCACTCATCAAGTGAAAGATATTGATAAAATAATAGATCGTGTTTTGATATTGGATGATTGTGGTATAATAATTAACGCCGGAATGGACAAGGTAACTGAGAAATTGTTGTTTGTAGAGAGTGCCGATCCTGAATTGCTTAGTAGTGCGATATATGCACAGAACTCGTTGGCAGGCAGCAGCCTTGTGCTTGAAAATAAGTACAATGAAGAAAGTGAAGTCAACCTTGAGACTTTGTTTATTGCGGCACATGAAAATAGAGAAAAGATAAAGGATTTATTCACTTCAAAATAACATCAGAAAAATGAGAAATAATAATACATTCAGTTTTATGCGTTTTGCATTGTTGTTTCGTAAGGACATTGTGGAAAACAGAAAATTTTACTTGTTGGGTACATTGGTAATGTTCGGTATATCAGTAATTGTGATATCAATGTTTGGATTTGGTAAGATCGGTTCTATTGTTCCTGAAACTATAGATTTGAACTATGATTATATATGTTTCTCTATATTAGGGTTCTCCTTAATATTTTCATCTGTGGTTTTCGGCAGAATGCAGAGCAAGGCAAAACGAATATCGGAGATAGTACTCCCGGCATCGGCTTTAGAAAAATTCATGGTAAAGTGGCTGATTGCAGTGGTTCTCTTTGTTGCCGTTTTCGTATTTGTGCTTTTCTGCGCCATTTATGTGAGTTCTTTAATAATTATGGCTGTTCATCCTGATGCTCCTCTGATAGGAGTGAATCATCTCGGGAAAAATGAGTTAATAACTTTTGTGGTGGCATATTTGTTGATGCAGGCATTCTATATATGGGGTGGAGTGGCTATGCCTAAATTGTCGTTTGTGAAAACATCCGTGTTGCTGTTTGTGTGCATGCTTGTTTTTGGTATATATTATAATGTGATAGGATCTTTTGCCGGTGTGCTGTTTGATTTATATCCGGCGGATACATATTGGGATGCAAGAATATTTTTCTGTGTCATAACGGTAATGCTATGGTGCTTGGCATATTACAGATATAAGGAAGAAACTGTAAACTACAAATTGTTATAAAGAAAGGAGAGCGTATGATTTTTAATGAAAATAAAGCTATTTATTTGCAAATTGCCGATAGAATATGCGATGAGATACTTGGCGGGCAGTACAAAGAGGAGGAACGTATCCCTTCGGTACGCGAGTATGCTGCAATTGTAGAGGTGAACGCAAATACGGTAATGCGTTCTTTCGACTATCTTCAGGCACATGAAATAATCTTTAACAAGCGAGGAATAGGGTACTTTGTCATAGCCGGGGCAAAATCCCGAGTGTTGCAATTGAGAAAAGAGCATTTCTTAAAAAATGAGATAGACTATTTCTTTAAGCAAATACGTAGCTTGGGAATGGATGGAGATGAACTGAAAGATATGTATAATGAATATTGTAATAATAAAAGATAACAGAGGAGGAAGATTATGAGACGTTCGACATATATGCTGATAGGAATGGTGATTTTTTTGTTTTTGGTTACGCCGTTTCTTTATGATTATAGGAATAGATTTGATGAAAGTATTGTTATAGCCGGTAAAAGCAAACTTGTTAAATATTCTCCGGTAAGCGTAATGAAAGTGGTTGTGAATGATGAGAATTATAGTCGTTATGATCAAAATATTATGATTGAGTCATGTGAAGGTGACAGTATTGAATGTCAATATGACTCGGATTGGGACAAATATTTGACTATAAAAGAGAATAGTGATACCTTAACTTTTTTCTTTGACTTGGAGAAAATAAGGACTGAACTTAATGCTATAGGCAGCTTTGAAGTACATACAAGTAGAATAGTTCTTAAAGTGCCACAAAATGTTATAAAATGTTTGAATACGAAAGAGTGTAGAAATTTTGTTGAATTGGAAGTGAACAATTATTCTACTGATAGTTTAGACGTTTCTAATGGATGGCGTTTTACGTTAAAAAACAGCAGAATAGGTAATCTTGGGTTATCGAATTTAGGTGGTAGTGTGAATTTTATCGGTAGTAATGAGGTGAATAAGTTACATGTTCTGTTGAGTAATAACACTTTATACGGTAATGGGAAGTTGGATGTGGAAACCTTGTGGCTTGAAGGTAGCGGAAAATGTGAAATGCCTGAAATAGATGCGGATAAAGTAATTGTAGATGCAAAAGAAAACGAATATATTGAAGTGAAATTTCAAGGAAAATCGGAATTGGATGTTTAGGCGTGCCGTGATTAGTAACGGAGGTAGTTGACATTAATAAATGAAGAGAAGGCGAGATGCGGTTCAAATCCGCATCTCGCCTTCTCTGAAATAACTTTCAATTTTAGAATCTATTTATATACAGCTCCAATACTTTACTTATTTCTTTATTAATTTGGCTGATTTGTCATTGACACGAAGAATATAAGTTCCGGCAGGCAGCTCTTCTATATTCATGCGAGCCGTGTTGTCGTTTATTTCAGCCTCAGTATTTAATAGCGCACCTGAAATATTGAATAAAGCTATAACTGTAATTTCTTCATCGGCAAGGATATTCACGGCATCGGTAGCCGGATTAGGATAGATTGATAGTTTGCCGGTTTCTGCGGTAAATGTCTCTTCTATAGCTGATGTTGAATTTTTGTCATACAGACGATATACAGCCATACCGTTTGACGGGCAGTATTGATAGATATAGTAGCTGTTGTCATCAATCTTTTCGGCAAACAGCCAGTTGAATGTGGAATAATTACCGCCTTCCTCATATCCTAATGTACCTATCGGGTCGATGTTGGCGATAACCTTGTCATCGGTCATGTCTCTCACTGCAAAACCACCACGATAGTTTGCTCCGCTATTGTGCAGCAGTATGTTATGGCCGCCGATAGTGAAATAGTCGCCACCTCCGGTAGAGTTGCGAGCCGGAGCAGTAGTAGAAGCTTTTGTCGTTAAAAGTGATTCACTGCTACCGCCGTTGTACATATAGAAACCGTTGGCGCGAACGTGGTAAATCCAGTTCTCTGTATTGTTGTTAATCGGAATCACGTATCCTGCAGTGGATGCCGTAATGGAAAGATCGGTAGAGGATGTCCGTGTTCCGGTTACTTCTCCGTTTTCCAATGAAATGATGTTAACTGCATTGTTGCCGTTCGGGAATAGGTATATTGCACCGCCATCACCGAGTACGTCACCCGATGCGCTTATGAAATTGGTTTGTCCCGATAGAGGCACAGTGACATCGATAGATACGTATGTACCCGGATTCTCAACGGTTGCACCTGAAGGATATATTATGAACGAGTGTTCAGTACCGGAGAGCTTGTCATTACGTACAATGATGTTTCCTGCATCATCACATGCAGTACCGAAACCTGCACCGCCCTCTATGCTGCCTAAGCATCCTGTTTTGTCGAAGATATATATCTTCTTGTCGACGCAATTGTTGACGTAGAACAGACCTTTATGTGCGCTGCCTTGTTGAGCATTAGTACCATCTATGTTCTGTGGCAAAGTGCCTTCGGTGCGGCTGTTTTCCCAAAGTAATTCAAGTGTGAGTTCCACATCCCTAACCACTTCGTCTTTTTCAAATTCTATGGCATATTTGGAGATACCTTCCCCTTGTGTGAACAAATATAGATATAGGGTGTTGTTGCTATATTCGAGTTGCGTGTTTACGTAGGAAACGATTTCTGTGCTTGAATTACCGGTTGTGCTGCCGCTGACAGAGGTGATTGCTTCAAGTTTGCTGGTAGCGTCATATAGTGCAGCCGATGTATTTGCCTGTGTATCATCGCAATCGGCTATATAGGCATACACCTTTGCGCCTATGCGTATGAAATCTATACCGGTTGCCTTTGTATCGATGTCATCGGCTGACAAAGAAGAGTATTCAGTCATCGGTATACGAGTGCCTTCCCAGTTTAGTGTGAACTCTGTGGCATTCATTATGTCGCTGTCAACAAGAATGTTGTTGCGCGAGAAAGGGGTGGCAGAGAATTTTACATCTGTGCCCCAATTTTCTTGATTGTAACTGCTGTCAAGTGCGTATACATAAGTACCTGCGGTTGCGCCGGAGTATTGAATGCCGGCAATACGGAATGTGGTGCCTGAGCTTGAGTGCGTAGAAACGTATACATACAACTCGTTCAGATTTCCGCTTACGGTGAATGTTTCGCCGGCATAAGAATTGGTCCAATTGCCGAGATAAGAGGCATTGTCGATTGTGGTAAACACTTCGGGTGCGGCGTCGTCACTTGTCCATTTATATATTTTAAAAACATCTCCGCCACCACCATAATTGACTATAGTCTGATTGCAACCGAGCAGTACGCCGTCGGCAGTGAATGCGATATCGCTAAGTGTTACTTCTCCGCCTTCTACGCCGGTTAAGTCCATACGCTTGATTTCTGTTCCTGTTTCGGCATTTACAACCGATAGGATGGGTGATTTGTCGGTATCGTGTGCAAGTACATACCATTTGTCATTGTTTATCAAAGCACGGCGTATTCTCATACCTTGTAAATGAGTGGGAGTAGCAGCACTTGTTACCTTCTGGGCTGTATAACTTTCCTTTATTACACCGTTCATTGTGGGATAGTCTATCACGTTTGGAGGCAATGTAGCTTCGGCGTTGAGGTCGGGGAGTGTTGCCGAATCCAATTTGTCGGTTGTAATAAAGTCACATCCGAAATTGCCGTAAGTCTGATAGGATGCGTTATCGTTTGCTGTCCACATATTTACTTTCAAACCCTTTTCGTGGTATTGCGTAACTGTTGATTTTGAAAAATATCCGGCTTGGATATCGACATCGATGTCCCATTGTACACACCAATCGAAATGGTTTGCCCAATACTCTCCGGTGAGGAATTGCAGCTCTATGTCGGAATAATTTGTGCGAATGTATTCAAGGCAGGGTTTCATAGACGTAAGTATGATACAAGTGGAACGGAAACCCTTATCCTCGATGACTTTAATAAGAGCAGGGATACCCGAACAGTCGTTGCTGTTGATACCTGTAGCCCATTTCAATTCGATAAGCGGCTTTACGTTGTGTTCCTTACAAATGTCAAGGTATTCCTCCAAGGAGCATAAATGACCTGTATATGTCACTCCGCTGCGTGTTTGTGTAAGAGTTTCTGCTTGCAGCTGTTCGAGCGTACTCGATGCGATGGTGAGCGTTCCGCCCCAGGTTGTCAGATCATCGTTATGACAGCACACATGCTTACCGTCTTTAGTTACTTTAACATCGGTTTCAAGGTAATGATATCCTTTCTTTGCTCCGTTGATGAATGCTTCCGAGGAGTTTTCCAATCCCCAGATGCTTCCTCGGTGTCCCACAAGCAGCGGTTGTGCCGAGACGCTGATCGTAAATGCTACGATAGCAGTAATGATACTAATGATTCTCATAATGTAGTTTGTTATTTTTAAGTTGTTAGTTATGTTGTAATTATAAAAGTCGGAGTGTTATAGTTTTCCTTCGTCTAAGTAGCTGTAAAATCCGTTTCTGCTTACTATGATATGATCGAGTAACGGAATGCCTATGGCAGAACATCCTTTTTTGATGCTCTCGGTGATAATGTCATCGGGGCGGCTCGGTGTGAGATTGCCCGACGGGTGATTGTGTATGGCGATGATGCAATCGGCGAGTTGCTGAAGTGCAGTTTTGAGCAGAATCTTTATGTCAACATCGGTACTTGCCGTTCCGCCGTGGCTTATTTGGAATTTGCCGGTAATGCGTTTTGACCTGTTGAGCGTGATAATCCAAAATTCTTCATGTTCCAAATCCCATAGGTCATACTTGATATAATCATATACACTCTTGGAAGAAGTCAATTGCGGACGTTCTTCAAATGCGTCTTCTTCCCTGTATCTGCGTGCGATTTCCAGTGCGGCGAGTATTGTGGTTGCTTTGGCTTCTCCCACACCGTGGAATGCGCCGGTGAGATCCTGAATGTTTCTTCTTCCCAGATTGTAAAGTTTGTTGTCGTTGGAGTTGAGAATACGTTGGCATAGGTCTACTACCGATTCACCGCGACTTCCACTGCCGATAAGAATGGCAAGCAGCTCGGCTGTGGTGAGCGCGCGGAAACCCTTGCTTGCCGCTTTTTCTCTCGGACGGTCTTCTGCAGCGAGGTCTTTAATGGCTCTTGTATAGGAGGGACTGTCGTTGCTCATAATGTGATTATTTGCCTTTTCTTATTAAGATTTCTTCCTCTATGTTGCGCCCGTGTCCTAAAATGATTTTCCATGTGTAGGCTTTGATGAATCCGCAGCCGTATGCTCCTAATTGTATTATGCTGGTGATGACAGCAAGACTGCCTATTTTCAGACTTTTCGTAGAGATGAGTGCCGTAATCCACACAGCGAATAAGTAAACGGTAAGCGGAAGTATGGCATACCAATGCCACGTTAAAGACAGAATAATCATGGCAATACTGCCTAAGACGAACGCCGCAGGGAGGCAATGCACTGCTTTCAAAGAACCGGGATACAGAAGTTTGAGTGTAATACGTGACATGCCGAATACGTAGGTTTGCCTGCAAAATTTGGGCAGTGATGTGCGTCGCTTGTGGTAAACGTAGGCATCTCGGATGAGTTGTATGGAGAATCCGGCTTGCCGTATACGCGTACTCATGTCTATGTCTTCAGAGAACATTTCCCTAAAGCCTCCTACTGTGTTCCACACTTTACGTGAGTATCCCATGTTGAATGAACGCGGCACGAATTTTTCCATTTGCACTTTGCCTCCGCGTATTCCTCCTGTGGTGAGGAATGATGTCATACTGTAGTTTATGGCTTTCTGCGTGTCGGTAAATGACGTGTGTGCAGCATCGGGTCCTCCGAAACAATCGGTAAATCGTTCTTTCAGTCGTTTCCCCAATTCGTGAAAATATGTTTCTGGTATAACACAATCGGAGTCAAAAAATATGAAATACTCCCCTGTTGCGTGTTCTATGCCGTAATTTCTTGCTATGCTGCGCCCTTCATTGCTTTTATAAAAGTATTTTACATCGATAATATTTGAGAAATGCTCGGCTGTGTCTTTACATGGTTCAGTGGAGCCGTCCTCAACGATTATTACCTCAAAGTCCTTGCATGTTTGGTGCGAAAGGCTCTCAAGAAGGTCGTGAACTTCATCAATCCGGTTATATACCGGCACTATAACAGAAAAATATGGCATATCGTGCTGTTTTCAATATTACATTTTTACAAATGTAGTAATTTTATTTTGTAAAATGCTATTGTAAAAAAATAAAACGCCCAGGAGCGGAGGCGTTTTATCGTAAAATATCGTTGGTTAATCCAAAACTTCTTCTACCGGAGTATATGGCAGTCCGAACACTTTTGCAACTGCTTCATAAGTCACTTTACCCTCTACCATGTTAAGCCCTTTGGCAAGAGCCGGGTCGTCTTGGCACGCTTTTTTCCAACCTTTGTCGGCGAGACGTAGGGCGTATGGCAGAGTAGCATTGCTTAGAGCGATGGTTGAGGTATAGGGGACAGCTCCCGGTATGTTTGCCACGGCATAGTGTACAATGCCGTCTACTGTGTAAGTAGGCTCGGAGTGTGTAGTGGGGCGGGATGTCTCAAAGCATCCGCCTTGATCTATCGCCACGTCCACAAGAACCGTACCCGGTTTCATCATTTTAAGCATGTCTTTTGTTATCAAATGAGGGGCTTTGTCGCCCGGAATGAGTACTGAACCCACGATAAGGTCTATATTGGGCAATTCCATTGTGATGTTATGCGTATTGGAATATATAGTCTTGACATTTTTAGGCAGTACATCCGACAGGTAGCGCAGGCGTTTCAGACTGATGTCGGTAATCATCACTTCAGCTCCCATGCCTGCCGCCATTATGGCTGCTTGTGTTCCCACTGTTCCGGCTCCAAGAACAAGTACTCTTGCCGGGCGTACTCCCGGTACTCCTCCCATAAGTTTGCCTTTTCCACCTTGCGGTTTTTCAAGGAAACGTGCGCCTTCTTGAATTGACATGCGTCCTGCTACTTCACTCATAGGTATAAGCAATGGAAGAGAACTGTCGTCCAATTGTACGGTCTCGTAGGCAAGACATACGGCTTTGCGTTCTTTCATGGCTGATGTAAGTTTCTCGTCGCATGCGAAATGGAAATAGGTGAATAGCAATTGACCTTCTTTTATGAGATTGTACTCGGGTTCAATAGGCTCTTTCACTTTCACAATCATATCGGCTGCAGCATACACGTCGGCTATATCAGGGAGTATTTTTGCGCCGTAGTCGATGTATTCCTCATCGGAGAATCCTGAATTTTCTCCTGCGGTGTGTTGCACATAGACTGTGTGACCGCGCTTAACAAGTTCTTTTACTCCTGCGGGTGTTAATCCCACGCGACTCTCGTTGTTCTTAATCTCTTTAGGAATACCAACTATCATAATGGTTAATTTTAAAGGGTTAACAAATAAGTTAATGTGGATTGTAATCCGGTCGAAATTTAGTTATTTTCAATGAAAATGCAATTATTGGTTGCATACTTTTTTTTAATGTTCTACAACATGATTTTAGGACAATAAAAAACGGAGCAACCGTTTTATTGTTCGGCTACTCCGTTTTGTGTTATTGCGGCTTGGTTGTTATGCCTTAACGCGACCTACGTATGAACCGTCGCGAGTATCAACTTCGATAAGCTCGCCCTCATTGATAAATAGAGGTACACGTACTGTTGCTCCGGTTTCCACTGTTGCAGGTTTCAATGTGTTGGTAGCTGTATCACCTTTAAGACCAGGTTCGGTGTATGTGATTTTAAGGGTGGTTTTAACCGGCATTTCTGCGTAAAGAACAGTTTCGGTAGAAGCGTCAGAAACTACCGATACAATATCGCCTTCTTTCATATAGTCGGCTCCCGTTACAAGGTCGCGACTGATGGTGATCTGCTCGAATGTTTCGTTGTTCATGAAAATGTCATCATCGCCATCGGCATATAGATACTGATAGTCGCGGCGTTCTACTCGCACGTCTTCCAATTTTTCACCGATGTTAAAGCGGCGTTCCAAAACGCGACCGTCTACAACATCTTTCAGTTTTGTACGCATGAAAGTGTTGCCTTTACCCGGTTTTACGTGCAGAAATTCAATACAGAAATAAAGACGGCCATCCAAGCGGATACATGTGCCGTTCTTAATGTCTTGAGCGTTCATCATAATGCTTTGTCTTATTTATTTTTGAAAATTATTGTGTTCAGTAAATCAATTCGAGTGCAAAATTAATGAGAATTGCCAAAAAACACAAAAAGTTTCATGTAAAAATCATTTACATTTGGTTATTTGCGAAAAAGTGCCTATTTTTGCAAACCGAAAATAAAGAATAATAAAAACTGATAAAATAAAATACGGTAATGAAAAGAACATTTCAACCTTCAAACAGAAAGAAAGCTAATAAGCATGGTTTCCGTCTTAGAATGAAGACAGCTAACGGACGTAAGGTATTGGCACGTCGTCGTGCAAAGGGTCGTTACAGCCTATCTGTATCAGATTCAGTTTACAAGAACTAATCTGTTTAAGAAAGGCGCATATAATTGTGCATCGACCGGCTTTCCTATTTTTGGAGGGCGCAAATATAACAGAAAAAATACCGTTATTATCCACTATTGTGATAGTAACGGTTTTTTTATTCATTAAAGTTTAGAATCCGAAACATGTCCCAAGTATAACTATAGTAAAAATTTCAAGAAAATTTTACTACAGATTCTATTTTGGGTTTTGGAAGTATTGGTTGGCAAGGGCGAGTGTTTCCGGCTTACCGATGTCGAACCAGTCATATCCCGTAGGGTTGTAACCATGAATATTCAATTCGCGGCATTTGTCGATATAGAATGGTGTAATGGAAAACTTAGGTTCTTCGGAGTAGCTTTCCAAGGCATTGAAAACTGAGGGTGAAATGACGTGTATCCCTCCGAATGCAAATTCTTGATATTCGTGATTCGAAAACCGGAATCCGCAGGGGCGGGTTTCTCCTGTTCTTTTGTTTATCCAGCCGTGAAGGTGATTTTTCTCATCGAATAGTAAATATCGCTCGGTCTTTCTTGATTTTACAAGGAGAGTCGCGTCGGCATCACTTTCGCAGTGATGTCGGTACATCTCAGAAAGATTAAGTGTAGATAGTATGTCGGCGTTATGTACAATGAAAGGTTCGCCATCGTTAAGGAAATCTTTGGCTGCAAGTATACCACCGCCGGTGTCAAGTAACTGTTCTCGTTCGTCGCTTACTGCTATGTTAAGTCCGAAATTGTTGTTCTCATGCAGGAAGTCGATTATTTGGTCGCCAAAATGGTGGATATTCACAATAATATCCTTGAAACCATAGTGGCTCAAATTCTCGATAACACGCTGAAGCATCGGTTTGCCATCTACAGGAACCATAGCTTTGGGCATATTGTCGGTGAGCGGGCGTAAACGCGTACCCATTCCTGCCGCAAATATCATAGCTTTCATAATCAACCGGCTTTTAACTCTTTACTCTCAAATGCTCTTCTATATTCTGTTCGCGGTGAACAAGCTCAACCTTTACGTTCCACTTCTTGTTGATGTGTTGTGCCATGTGCTGTGCGCAGTATACAGAGCGGTGACGTCCGCCCGTGCAGCCGAAACATACCATAAGGTTGGTAAATCCGCGTTCTATATAGCGTTTCACCGAGGAATCGACAAGTTCATAAGCGTGACTTAAAAAATCTGTGATTCCGCCATCGTCTTCAAGGTATTTGATTACGCAATCATCAAGACCTGTGAAAGGCTTGTAGCGATCATATTTACCGGGGTTGTTGATGGCACGACAGTCGAAAACGAATCCGCCACCATTGCCGGAGGGGTCGCTTGGAATACCTTTCTTATAAGAAAAACTCATTACTTTAACTGTAAGTGCGCGTTGCTGCGAATCACTGGTGAATTGTTTCAAGTTGATAAGTTCGTTAAGCATAGCGTTAAGATAGGGAAATTCTTCAAATGGGGTTTCAAGTAAGGCTCTCAGGTTATCCAATGCGAATGGAACGCTTTGGATAAAATAAGGCTTTTTCTCGAAATACCCGCGGAAACCGTATGCTCCCAGAACTTGAAGCGTCCTGAACAACACGAATATGCGCAGTTGTGAATAGAATTCGTTTTCATCGATTTCTATGTATTGGCGTAAAGCATCGAGGTATTCTTTCAACAGCTCTTGACGTGTGCTGTCGGGGATATTGGCTTTAGCTTGCCATAAGAAAGATGCTACATCGTAGTAGAACGGACCTTTTCGTCCTCCTTGAAAATCGATGAAATAAGGTTCGTCATCCTTTATCATTACGTTGCGCGACTGGAAATCGCGGTAGAGGAATGTCTCGGAATTGTTCTTTAGCAAGGCATCGGCAATGCGCTCGAAATCGTCTTCAAGTCGAGTTTCTGAAAATTCCATGCCGGTAGCTTTCAGAAAGCAGTATTTGAAGTAGTTCAAGTCCCATAGGATTGACCGCTTGTCAAGTTCAGGTACAGGATAACACATAGAGAAATCCATGCCTTTAGCTCCTTCAAACTGGATTCTCGGCAGCATGCGCACGGTCTTTACAAGCAAGTGCATTTCGTCTTCACCGAATACCCGCGTGAGGCGTCCTTTCTCGATTGCTTTGAACAGGGCAAGGTCTCCGAGGTCTTCCTGTATGTAAGCCATGCGGTCTTCACTTATGGCATAAACTTTGGGTACAGGCAATCCTTTCCGGTGAAAATGCTCGTCCATGTAAAGGAATGCTTCGTTTTCTTCCTTGCATGTGCCTATTGCTCCTATGATGGGTTGTTTTCCTAATAGGCGAAAATAACGGCGGTTAGAACCGGATGCAGGTAATTCAATGATTTCAGTGGGTTCTTTTCCTACGAAATCGGTATATAACTTGATTAAAACTTCTTTATTCATGTCTTAACAGTAAACTTTCTTGTAATCAACTACAAATTTAGCTTAATCTTGCCATGATAGCAAGAAAAATGCTTAATTTTGCAGTCTTGAAGAAAAATTATATTTAAGGCTTACACGCCTGTTTTAGCATATAAAATACAGAAATATGGCAAAACCGAGAAAAGACGGAATGATTGACAATATTATCACGGAAGAACTTAGCGAAAAGGCTGTTCTTGTGGGGCTTATCACACCTCAGCAGAATGAGGTTAAAGCGAATGAATACCTTGAAGAACTGGCTTTCCTTGCCGATACGGCAGGTGCTGTTGTTGTCAAGAAGTTTTTGCAAAGGATTGACCAGCCTAACCGTGCTACATTTGTAGGAACCGGTAAATTGCAGGAAATTGCGCAATATGTGGAGGAAAATGAAATAGGTCTTGTTGTATTTGATGACGACTTGTCGGCAAAGCAAGTGTCGAACATAGAGAAAGAATTAAAAACCAAGATTCTTGATCGCACCAGTCTTATCCTCGACATTTTCGCTAAGCGAGCACAGACAGCGAGTGCAAAGATGCAGGTGGAACTTGCCCAATATCGTTATTTGTTACCGAGATTGACCCGAATGTGGACACACTTGGAGCGTCAGCGGGGCGGTATCGGTATGCGCGGACCGGGTGAAACTCAGATTGAGACCGACCGCCGTATCATTTTGGATAAGATTTCGCTATTGAAGCAGAAGTTGAAAGAACTTGATACGCAATTTACGGTGCAACGCAAAAACCGAGGTAAACTTACGCGTATAGCTCTTGTGGGATATACCAATGTGGGAAAATCTACGTTGATGAATTTGTTGAGCAAAAGTGATGTGTTTGCTGAAAATAAGTTGTTTGCTACGCTTGATACTACTTGTCGCAAGGTAGTGATTGAGAATCTGCCATTTTTGCTTAGCGATACAGTAGGATTTATTCGCAAGTTGCCTCACCACTTGGTGGAGTCGTTCAAGAGTACGCTTGACGAAGTGCGCGATGCCGACATACTGGTGCATGTGGTTGATATATCACATCCCCAATTTGAAGAGCAGATAGAAATAGTGAATAAGACTCTTCAGGAGGTGTGTGACGCAGCCGATAAGGAAATGATACTTGTATTCAATAAAATAGATGCATTCACCTATGTGAAAAAAGATGAAGATGATTTAACTCCTCGCACAAGAGAGAATATACCACTTGAAGAGTTGAAAGAAACATGGATGGCGAAGATGGAGAAAAATTGCGTGTTTATTTCGGCTAAGAAAAAGCAGAACATAGAGGAACTGAAAACTTTACTGTATGAGAAAGCTAAAGCGATTCACCAAGCCCGTTTCCCATACAACGATTTTCTATTCCATAAATATGATGACCTTATGGAAGGGTAGATATGAAAAAATGACGGTTTGTTGCCGTCATTTTTTGTTGTTCTTATTTCTGCGTTTGTATATAAAATAATAAACCGCGCTCATTGCTATTGTAAATACTGCTCCTTGAATGAGATAGATATGGAAAGCTACTTCTTGTTTAAAATAAAACACGTCTCCGAGCCACATAAACAATGTGTACAATACACCGGCAAATAAACCTGAAATTAAACTTTGCTTAATCATAATTAATATATTTGATTTTGTACTCTAAGTGACTTATTTAAAGATTTATGGATGCCAATCAGAATAGGAATTATTGTTGATGTTTTCATTTTTTTTCTAAATTATTTTCTCTATCCTAAATTCAAAAGTATAGTCATTTTTTATATCTCCGATTATTAATGGTATGTAAAGATACATTTTTTTACCAATTTTGTCTTTTGAAAAATTAATAAGATCTCTTTCTTGCCATCCCCCATATTTTCCTGGACTTAAATATACATTGTCTGTGGGAAGAATGCAATCTGAAATATAACTATTCTTTGGTATGATTGTTGCCACTTGACTATTGTTTCTTTCAGAATATTTTACTCCGGAATGCATTATTCGTCCAGCTCTGCCATTTATATCAATATAACTTACTTCATCCCAATTAATCTTAATAGAATGTTCTGTCTTATTTTCTAATACAAAATTGAATTCTGTAGAGGAAATATTCCATATTATGTTAATGTTGTCATCTTCATAGTTGTAATGATTTAATTTATCTTTCTTGAAGTTTATAATAGTATTATTGGTAGATTGTTGTTCCTTACTTAAAGGACTTTCTACAGAATATAAACTAATGAAATGTGTTGAACTACAAGAATTAGGTTACCTGGACAAAAAGTAGGATGAAAATACACTAAAAAACTCTTAGTAGACAAAAAGTATGATAAATACCCCCATTGCAATGGGGGTATTTAAGCCTAATATCGTCTTTTAATATATTCATCCAATAATTTCTTTCGATTGTCTCTGCTGATGCCTCTATGAACTCTTGCTTTGCTTTTAATATCAGGAAAAACGCCCTCCAATGCATTGTTGGTATTGGGTAATCCCGTTTCAGGGCGGTCATAAAAGGTCCATAACAACGGCATATTGCGTTTAATGCTTAGGTATGCACTGCGCAATTTTGGACGCATATATGGTAGCGTTTTTCGTTTTATTCGCCTATCTGTAACGCGTTCGTTCAATATATCTTTGTTTCGTTCATGCCATTCCTCGAAGGCGCCGATAAAGCTTTCTTTATCCATTCTTGTAATCTCTTTTATCAGCTTCAACAGCTCTATTGATGCAGTAATATCCGGATCTTGGGTCAAGTATCTGCGAGTTATCATAATCTGATGGAATTGACACATTTGCACGGGAATCGGGTGTAATGCTTGGGCTAATCCTCTCATTCCATCAATGACCGCCCCATATATTCTGAATCCTTGGGATTTAAGCCATTCGACACCTTCCAAATAATCTTTGATGGTTTCATAGCGTACATACTTTCGCCAAAGTATTTTATTGCGTAACACATCTTTTATAACCATCAAGCCAAAATTTCGTCCCCAATAAGTTGTGTCCATTTGAATGGTTACATCTTTGTATTTACTTATTTTCTGGACATAACGCATTTCTTTTAAGTCTCGTTGGATTGTTCGAGACGAGACGCCATACTTGAACGAAAGTTGTTCTAGGGTTTGTTTTCCCTCAACATAATCGGTTATTACTTGAATTTTATCCCGTCTGCGACCTCCTACAAACTGGCGCTTGCAATCGTTACATTTATACATTTGTTTTCGGCTTCTCAGGCCGTTTCTAACAACCTTATTTGAACCACAAAAAAAGCATTTTTTTTACCATATCAATAATATTCTCCACAAAGATATGTGTTTCAGTGGATTATAAAGGTTTCATCCTACTTTTTGTCCAGGTAACCAAGAATTAAGTAGAAGGACTAAGAATAAAACAATATAGAATTTCATAATGTGTTGTCTTTAAGAATATATTGTATATGCAAATATAGAGAGAAAAGTATAATGATAGTTGTATTTTATTGAAAAATTCGACTGATCCACATTGAAAAAAGTTTGTCGGTAACGGAATATACTTTATTGATACAAGTTATATAGTCTTTTTCCAATAACTTCTTGGTTGCTGATTGTATGGAACTTGCCGAAAGCAGGCTATGTCGTTTTATAAAATCTGCCGATGTAATATTTTCTGCCTCTCCATCTTTTGCAATTGCATATAAGAGGGCTTTTTGCTTCTCCGGTATGTTTGATAATATTTCTCTAAAAATAGTATCATTACTATTTATCATATTGTCAATAGCAGAATCAATAATGTCGATTGTGCATTCACAACTTTCTTGCGTGTCGGCAAAGGCTTCGTTGAAAGTGCGTTGTATAAAATAGGTATGTCCTTTAAATAGTCGATATACTTTTTCAACGTTTTCCTGTGAAATATATTTATTACATTTCTCAAAATGTCCTTGAATGAATGGTATATATATTTCAGGAACAATAGCTTTTAATTCCATTATATCAGCACTTTTATAGAATGGACGGGCTGAAGACGAAAACATTTCTTGCATCATGTGTCGTTCGCTGCCGGCAAATATAAAATTACAATTGCGGAGTTTCTGTATATGTGTACGTAATAGTGCTTCAATATTTTTTTCGGGATATTTCGCAATTTGTTGAAATTCATCAATAGCAACAATACACGGTTTGTCGGCATTTGCTAAATAATGAAAAATCTCGTCAAGAGTATATTCCGGGTGTTCTATGTTGCCAAGTTCAAGGTTGAATATAGGCATACCGGTCATAGGGTCAAATCCGAATTTTCCATTGAGCGATTTTATCGTTTGAATAAATAGGGTAGACATTTTTTTACTTTTAGGTAATAAAGTGTCGTATATAGATTTTCCGAGCATATAGGTAAATTCTCTCAGGCTTGAAGTATGAAGAATATCAATAAAGAATGTGTAATATTCTTCTGCAATCTCCGGTTTATCATAGCAGAACTGTATCAATCCGGTTTTGCCCATGCGACGAGGTGAAATTATAACTAAATTATTACCATTGGTAATGGTCTTAATTAGTTTTGATGATTCGTTTATTCTGTCGCAGAAGTACTCAGGTTCAATTTTCCCTGTAACAATAAAAGGATTTTTGACTTTAGCCATATTCAACGTTGTTTTATGCAAAGTTAATTATTTGAATAGAATTATGCAAGTCGCATAATGTAAATTGCATAATGCAAATAGTATAAAATGAATATTCTTATTTGTGGAATGTTTTCAACGTTTTTATTGTTGCTTACACTCATTGTCTCAACAAATAATTGTGTGGTTTCTGTAGTATTGCCATAATGTGGTAAATAAGATGTATATACAAAATACCCCGAGTTAAGCATGTTTGGCTTACTCGGGGTTGTTTAAATAACGCTCAAAATTGTGTTGAGAGCTAATTACTTCTTGCGATTTTTAAACTTGTATATTGCAAGTCTAATAAGATAAATCACAAATGCCAAAGTAATTCCATTTCTGAGATAATATTCTATTCCTTTATCAATATCTAAAATAAAATTATTTGAAAGCCATAATAATAAAACAACAACAATGGCATCCAGAATAGATTCTTTAAATATATTTCTCATAAATTACTCCCACTCGATGGTTGCGTTTGGTTTCGGAGACATGTCGTAACACACGCGGTTCACATTCTTAACTTCTTTCAGTATGCGTGCTGTTATCTTATCAAGTATAGCCCAATCTACATGTTCTATGGTGGCTGTCATTGCATCGATAGTGTTTACGGCACGGATTATTACCGGATATTCGAAAGAACGGGCGTTGTCACGTACTCCAACGGACTTGAAGTCGGGAACAATAGTGAAATATTGCCATACTTTCTTGTCGAGACCGGCAAGTTTAAATTCTTCTCTCAAAATGGCATCAGCTTCACGTACTGCCTCAAGGCGATCACGTGTGATTGCTCCGAGACAACGAACACCAAGCCCCGGTCCCGGGAACGGTTGACGATATACCATATCATACGGTAAGCCGAGTTCAATACCGCAAGCGCGTACTTCATCCTTGAATAATTGTTTTAAAGGTTCTACAAGTTCAAACTGCAAATCTTCCGGCAGTCCGCCTACGTTATGGTGTGATTTTACCATCTTGGCGGTCTTTGTGCCGCTTTCTACAATATCAGGATAGATTGTTCCTTGACCCAAGAAATCGATACCGTCAAGTTTGCGTGCTTCTTCTTCGAATACACGTATAAATTCTCCACCTATGATTTTACGCTTTTGTTCCGGGTCAGCCACACCTTCGAGCTTACCAAGGAAACGCTCTGTTGCGTCTACGTATATAAGATTAGCATTGAGCCTATTTCTGAAAACTTCTATGACGTTTTCTGACTCGCCTTTGCGCATAAGTCCGTGATTCACGTGAACGCATACAAGATTGTCTCCGATGGCTTTAAGCAACAGGGCTGCTACAACAGAACTATCGACTCCGCCGGAAAGGGCGAGAAGCACTTTCTTGTTGCCTACTTGACGACGAACAAGCTCAATCTGGTCGTTCACGAAGTTGGTCATGTTCCAGTTAGCCTCGGCTTTGCATGTGTCGAATACGAACGTCTTAACCGCAGCCTTTATTGCTTCTTCGTCATCGGTAAATTGCGCAAGTTTTACCTCACATAGGGCTTTGTCGTGACCTGCAGACATAACGGGAATACCTGCATCGTAAATTTCGTGATTAACATCGATTGCGACACCGTCTATTACATTGTTCGGTCCACCGTTAATGATAATGCCTTTTACGTTGGGCAATGCTTTCAGTTCATTGCCGGTGATGTCGTGCGGATAGATTTCGCTGTAAACGCCAAGTGCTCTTATTGCGCGTGCAAGCACGGTGTTTTCGTGACTACCCAAGTCTAAGATAACAATCATGTCTTGTTTCATAGCGAATGTATTTGAAATGGTTTTGAATATACGTTGAAAATAAAATTGTGCAAAGATACACTTTTGGTTTTTTTCTCGCAATAATAAGTAATCACTAAATTATGTGTGATTCTAAAGAAAACGAGCAACCGATCATTAAAGGAAGGTTGCTCGTTTTCTTTATTGCTTTCATTCTATAACGGTTAGAATTTATAGTTAAGACCTATTGAAATGATGGCTTGATCCATGTCACTTACCAACTGATATTTTGCTTCAAAATCAAGTGTGAAATTGTCGACAAGGGCAAATTCTATACCGCCGCCAAGGTTTGCGCCCCATTCACTATTGGACCATTCTCCGGCTGACCCTTTAGCGAAACACAATCCTGCCAACGGGTAGAATGTGGTTTTTTCGCTTAGCGGGAATAGATAGTGCGCTGTCACATCAAGATTCCATAATTTGAAACCGTTTTTCTCAAAGAAGTGATTGAATGCAGCTTCTCCGCGTATTTCATTTGTGAATCCATATTGGAATTTTACACCAAGTCCTATGGTTTCTACTTCAGATCCGTAGTTTAAGTTGATACCTGCTGCTTTTTCGCCTTTTTCTGCTGACATAGTACCGATTCCAAGGATGGCAGCAACCATTAATAACATAAATTTTTTCATAACGATATTATCTGTTTTTAGGATTAATATAATTTAGACGGATTTTTATAAATATGGTTTAATCTAATGTGAATATTTTTTATACTTTGCGGTTAGGGGCAAAAAAATAAGCAGGTTTGTTTTTTCTTTACTTACCTTTCGCTATATTTGCATAGTGCTATTTCGGTAATAAAGAGCTGTTGCAATGGATAATTGCAGATGCATTGCGCCGAAGTGGGCTATAAAGAAGAAAATTGAGGAAAATGTGTAAAAAAGGAGATAAAACCGTTTATCTTTTCTTCAATCTAACGTATATAAATAAATCTAACTATGGATCATTCATTAAACCACATCCTGTCGGAGTCTATAAAGAAGAACTGGGAGGAACTTGCGCTTACCGATTTTAACGGTGTCTCATACCAATACCGTGATATAGCGCGAAAAGTTGCGAAATTACACATACTTTTTGAGAATAGCGGCATTAAAAAAGGTGATAAGATAGCTACATGCGGCAAGAATTCGGCACAGTTGTCGATAGCGATAATAGCTTCTATGACATACGGGGCAGTCACAGTTCCCATTTTGCATGAATTCAAACCCGATAATATACATCATTTGGTTAATCATAGCGAGTCAAAACTTCTGTTTACCGATTCTTCTATATGGGAGAATCTGGATATAACGTGTATGTCGGGACTGAAAGGAGTAATAAAGATAAGTGATTATTCGTTGTTATCCTCAAGCAGCAGTGAGCTTGTAGAAGCTCGTCGTACACTGAACGAACTCTTCGGGAAAAAATATCCGGAACGATTTACTAAGGATGATGTTAAATATCATGAGCCGGGAGCAGAAGAACTTGCATTGATAAATTATACATCGGGTTCTACCGGATTTTCCAAGGGCGTTATGTTGCCACAACGTGCTATGTGGAGCAATGTGAAGTATTGTGTAGAGCGTTTGCATATGCTTGATGCCGGTGACGGCATTATATGTATGTTGCCTTTGGCTCACATGTTTGGCTTGGTGGTGGAAATGTTGCATCCGTTGGCTCAAGGCTGTCATATTTATTTCTTGACGCGTGTTCCCTCTCCGAAAGTTATAATGGACGCTTTTGCGCTGGTAAAGCCCAAGGTTATCATTTCAGTTCCGCTTATCTTGGAGAAAATTATCAAGACTAAGGTTTTTCCGTTATTGGAAAAGCCTGTAATGAGTATGTTGCTTAAAGTTCCGTTTGTAGATGATTATCTTTTAGGGAAGATAAAGGAAAAACTGACTGCAACATTTGGGGGAAATCTATTGCAGATTATTATAGGCGGAGCTGCGCTTAATAAGGATGTGGCTGACTTCTTGAAACGTATAAATTTCCCGTTTACCGTAGGCTATGGTATGACAGAATGCGCACCGCTCATTTCTTATGCACCGTGGAATGTAAATCCTGTGGGGGCATGCGGTAGGATTGTCGACCGCATGGAAGGTAAAATCGTGCATGGAAATAGTGAGCATGAGGCCGGAGAATTGTGGGTGCGCGGTGATAACGTGATGCTTGGTTATTATAAGAATGAGGAGGCTACTGATGCTGTCATGAAAGACGGGTGGCTTAATACGGGTGACTTATGCGAAATTGACGATGAGGGATTCCTGCATTTGCGCGGGCGCAGCAAAACCATGATATTGGGACCATCGGGACAGAATATTTATCCGGAAGAAATAGAGCAGAAGATAAATAATTTACCTTATGTGTGTGAATCGCTTGTGGTAGAAGATGGTGGTAAGTTGGTTGCACTGATTTATCCTGATATAGAGAATGGAGCAAAACAGGGAATGGATTTTGCAGCGTTAACCAAACTTATGGAAGATAATATTTCGGCTTTAAATAAAGATTTGCCTGCGTATTCAAAGATTGCGGGTGTAAAGACACAAACCGAAGAGTTTGAGAAAACTCCGAAACGCAGCATAAAACGCTTTTTATATCAACATTGATGAAACTCACGGCAGTAATATATGCGTATTAACACAATTTAACATGCGGGGGGGTAAAATGTGAACTTTTGTTTTATTTTTGCCACGTAAAACTTTAATAAACAAAATTATGAAGAAAATAGCATTTTTAATTCTGTTATCATTAGCTTTATACTCTTGTACAGGGCAAAAAGAGTCGGAGGGAATAACTCTAAATGGAAAAATGGTGAAATTTATCCATGAATATGTAACAAAAATTAATGCCACCACAGAATCAGCTCATAGGAAATGGTCTATGAGAGATTTAAATGAATATATTTATTTGGAGAATGATTATTTGGATGCATATTTATTTATAAATGAAAATGGTGATACTATTACGTCGGAATATTGTAATTCCAATTTTGCAGTTAATAGTAATATTGAAAACGGACTTATATTTTTAAGAGAAGGCGGCAACTATAATGGCAATATCGGATTGGTTAATATAGAAACCAATGAAATTGTTCAGCCTTTTATGTTCTCGAGTAATACTTTATGGCATTCCGGAATTGCTGTAGTTGTAGATACAAACAATAAATTCGGAGTGCTAAACAACAAAGGGGAATTCATTTTACCAATGGGAGAATGTGAGTGGGTTGTTCTATTAAATAATGATTATTTAATGGCAAAAAAAGGTGAAAACACAAGCATTCTTGATTTAAAGGGAAAAACATTGTTTAATGTTAGCGAGTATGAAGACTTGAGTGCAGGTATTGGAGATAATATATTTGGTGTCAAGAAAAATGGTAAATGGGGACTTGTTGATGTATCCGGAAAAATAGTACTTCCAATTGAATATGATGAAATTATACTTGACAAATACAATGCCTATGATGGATTATTATCTTGCATTAAAAAAAATGAGAAAGTAGGTTTTGTTGATAGGGAAGGAAAGGTAGTAATTCCTTGCGAGTATGGTAAGATTAGCTTTTTGTTAAACTATGATGATGTAATTTGTCTCGAAAAAGAGGGCAAATATGGTGTGGTGGATTTTAAGGGAAATATTGTATGGCCATTTGAATACGATGCGATATATGATGGAAGTGAAGAACTGCTTAGGGCAGCAAAAGATGGAACTAAAGGTGTAATAAACAAAGATGGCAAGTGGTTGTCAACAGAAGTAAACGATTATGGTTTTCCGAAAGCACGTTTATCAGGAAATACGCTAAATGTGCGGGAAGATGGAAAAGAAGGACTTGTAAATGCTGATGGTGAACAGATAGTCCCTTATGAATACAATGGGATTAACGAATTGGACAAAGAGAGCGGTCTGTTTTATGGAACTATCAATGGTAAACGTAAATATTTCAATAAGGATGGAAAGTTGATTAATTTATACGGAAGCGGGAGTGTGTTTCATAAAAATTATGTTATTTCATACGAAACTGAAAAGTCTGATGGATTGTATGGTGTATATGATTGTGAAGGAAATTTAATAATACCGCTCGAATATGATTATGTAAAGCCGTATATAGATGATAAGAAAGACCTTTGTTTTGCATTAGCTGCTACAGATACTAAGGAAGATTTCTATAATCTTTCAAGTGGAAAGTTAACATTCTCAACAACATATGATTTATATGGAGGGGATTTGATGTTTAACTGCTATGTCTTTTTCACACGAGGTGGAAGCGAACCCAAAACCTTATTTATAGACAAGAGTGGTAGGCTGATGCTTGAATTGGATGGCGAGTTCATACCTAAACAATATAAGTAATTTGTAAAAAACGATGAATCGATATTGATAAGCTCTGAGGAGTACGTTACGAATGTAGCTTATTACAATATATATAGCGATATAAATGTGGGGTTATTTTAATGATGAAGGAGATGTGTCTTAATTTATAACGACGCATCTCCTTCTGATTTATTTTGTGTAACTTGTCAGACTGAGCTTGAATTGTTTCTATTTCAAGTCTCCTTATTGGAAAAAATCACGCATACGTTGGAATATGTTCTTTTTAGTTTCTTCGCTTGGCTTGATGTTTTCGCTGTCACGCAACTTTTCGATAGCCTCGCGTTCGGTTTTGTTCAGTTGTTCAGGTACATAAACGGATATATTTATGTACTCATCACCTGTACCGTAATAGTTTGGCGATGGCAAACCTTTGCCTTTAAGTCTAAGCACTTTGCCCGGTTGAGTTCCGGGTTCGATTGTGACGCGTGCCATGCCGTCTATGGTAGGAACTTCGACTTTTCCACCGAAAACAGCTGTCGGAAAATCTATCATCAGGTTATAAATGATATTGTTTTCGTCACGAATCAATTCAGGGTCTTTATCCTCGGCTATTACGATAAGCAAATCACCCGGAATACCGCCGTGGCGCGGGGCATTTCCTTTGCCTTGCATACGCAACATATTGCCGTGTGCGACGCCTGCCGGTATGTTTATCGTAACTACGTCCTCACTTTTTACGATACCTTCGCCACCACAATCTTTACATTTGTGATTTATTATTTTTCCTTCGCCGTGGCAGTTGGGGCATACGGTCTCTGATTGCATTACGCCGAACATTGTTTGCTGTGTACGTATCTGGGTTCCGCTACCGTTGCATGCGCTACATGTAGTGAAATCGGTGCCGTTTTCCGCTCCGGTGCCGTTGCATGTTTTACATGCTGTGTAGCGAGGTATCTTGATTTTTTTTGTTAAACCGTGAGCAACGTCTTTCAGTGTGACGTGAACCGTGATTCGTAAGTCATCTCCTACGTTCTGGCGGCGACGTGAACCGCGGCGACTGCTACCGCCGAATCCTCCGAATCCACCCCCGAAAGCACCTCCGAATATATCGCCGAAGTGACTGAATATATCTTCCATCGACATACCGCCACCACCGAAACCGCCGAATCCTCCGGCTCCGTTCATGCCTGCATGACCGAACTGATCGTAGCGGGCGCGCTTGTCGGGGTTGCTAAGCACATCGTATGCCTCGGCTGCCTCTTTAAACTTATCTTCAGCTTCTTTCTTTTCCGCCTCGCTTTTACCTTGCTGACGGTCGGGGTGATATTGTATTGCCTTTTTACGATATGCTTTTTTCAGTTCATCGGCTGTTGCTGTTTTTGCAACACCAAGCACTTCGTAGTAGTCTCTTTTTTCCATTGTTTATCAACTGTTTTTTTGTAGAGTGTGATTTTATTGCCCCACAACCACTTTGGCATGACGCAAAACCTTATCGTTGATTGAATACCCTTTTTGTACGGTATCTATAATCTTGCCTTTCAAATCTTCACTTGGCGCAGGGAATGTGGTTACAGCCTCATGTATGTCGGCATCGAAATTTTCTCCGGTGGTAATCATTTCTTTCACGCCATTGCTTTCAAGATATTTTATAAACTTGTTATAGATAAGTTCCACACCTTCCCTTACTGCTGCAACATCTTCGCTGGTGGTTGTTGCTTGAATGGCGCGGTCGAAATCGTCTATAATGGGCAGTATGTTGCGCATTGCATTTTCAGCCCCGTTCTGAATTATTTCAGCTTTTTCTCTTAATGTACGCTTACGGAAATTGTCAAACTCAGCCATTAGGAACATATATTCTCTTTTCTCTTTCTCAAGTTCTGCTTCAAGATTGGCAATATGTTCCTCCGGAGTAGGTTCTACTTGCTGTTCTTCTGCCGTTTCTTCGGCGCATGCATCGTTTTCGGCAGTTTCAGTTATTTCTTCTACTGTTTCTTCGTTTTTTATGTCTTCCTTTTTGCTCATATATATAGTTTCTTTATATTCTTTGTTGTATTTTTAAGTTGTATGCTTAAAAAGCGTTTAAATTTCAGAATCCGAAACATGAACCAAGTAAAACACTAATAATGTTTTTCAATAAAATTCAGACAGATTCTGAACACTCTCTTAGCAAAAACATTGCCAAAATGTCATTATCATAACAATGAATGGTGGCTTTACGTTCTCTTTTAGAGATTTATAACATAAACATTCATTCCCGAAAAAATATTTTTCGCCTTTTCTGCCATATTGGCACAATCGAATATGCCGAAAATGGAAGAACCGGAGCCGCTCATTGAGGCATAGATTGCACCTTTTTCGTAGATTTGAGCCTTAATGGTTGCCAGTTCCGGATGCTTGGCGAAAACGCTCGTTTCAAAATCATTTTTTAGAGTGTTGTGCCATGTGTCTACAGGAGAATTTAGAATGGATATGATGTCGGTTTCACTCTTCTGTGGCTTGACCATGGAATATGCCTCTGCAGTGGGAACGCTTACATCGGGCTTTACCAGCAATAGCGTCTTTCCTTGCAGTCGTACTTCAGCCGGAGACAGAATATCGCCTATGCCGGTTGCTTTCATGGGCGTGTTGTATATAAAAAAAGCACAATCGGCACCTAACCGGGCTGCCCGTTTTGCCAAATCGCTCGTCGGAATGCCTAATTTGAACATCTCGTTGAGTATGAGAAGAGTGCTTGCAGCATCAGAAGAGCCGCCCCCTAATCCGGCTCCATCGGGGATATTCTTGTGCAGGTGAATGTCCACAGGAGGAAGGTTAAAATCTTTTTCTAAGGCTCTGAAAGCTTTCATGACAAGATTTTTCTCTACAGGGCAGTTAATCTTTCTGCCGTAGGTTGTAAGTGTGGTTTCATTTCCTTTAGCCGGCACTATCTCCACGGCATCCTGTAGATTTATCGGGTAGAATACGGTCTCGATGTCGTGATAACCGTCGGGACGTCGGTTTACGATGTTCAGTCCGAGATTAATCTTCGCATTAGGGAATTTTATCATGCTTTTAATGATTTTTGATTTACAAAGGTACGAAATACTTTTGAGATAGGTTGCCTTTGATTAACTTTGCATGTGGAAAATAAATAAGAAATGGGTATGGCAGAGGAACAAAGACCATATAGAAGATATAATTCACAGAAGAAAGACCCTGCTCTTGAAATGGGTAAGCTGCAGCCTCAGGATACAGAACTGGAAGAGGCGGTACTTGGAGCATTGATGCTTGAAAAGGATGCTTATGTTGTGGTGTGTGACATATTGAAACCTGAGAGTTTCTATGATGTGCGCAACCAGAAAATTTATGCCTCAATTCAGTCACTCGGAGCAATGCAGCGTCCTATAGACATGCTTACGGTTACCGAACAATTACGTCTCGATGGAAACTTGGAGGATGTGGGTGGTCCGTTACGCATATCGGAACTTACGGGTAGAGTGTCGAGTGCGGCCAATGTGGAGTATCATGCCCGCATTGTGGCACAGAAGTATTTGGCGCGCGAATTGATAAGTTTTTGCTCAAGTATTGAGGGTAAGGCTTTTGATGAGTCCAATGACGTGGATGACTTGTTGCAGGAAGCTGAAGGCAGATTGTTTGAAATAACCCAGCATAATGTTAAAAAGGATGTTACGCAGATTGACCCCGTAATCAGTGAGGCAATCAAGAAAATAGAAGATGCCTCAAACCGAGAAAGCGGATTAAGCGGACTACAGACCGGCTATCATGATTTGGATAAGAAAACATCGGGTTGGCAAGATAGTGATTTGATTATCATTGCAGCTCGTCCTGCGATGGGTAAAACGGCTTTCGTCCTTTCAATGGCTAAAAATATGGCGGTGAATTTCAATACTCCGGTGGCGATATTCTCAGTGGAAATGTCCAACATTCAGCTTGTAAATCGTCTTATCAGTAATGTTTGCGAGTTGGAGGGTGAGAAAATCAAAAGCGGACAATTGTCGCAGTTGGAATGGGACAAATTGATGAATAAGATAAAACTGTTATATTCGGCACCGCTTTACGTCGATGACACACCGAGCCTTTCGGTATTTGAATTGAGAACCAAAGCGCGTCGTCTTGTGCGCGAGCATGGCGTGAAAATCATCATTATAGACTATTTGCAGTTGATGAATGCGAGTGGAATGAAATTCGGCAGTCGCGAACAGGAAGTGAGTATGATTTCCCGTTCTTTAAAGCAGCTTGCCAAAGAATTGTCAATTCCTATCATTGCCTTGTCTCAGTTGAATCGTAGTGTCGAAAATCGTACTGATGGCAAGCGTCCGCAACTTTCCGATTTGCGTGAGTCCGGTGCAATTGAGCAAGATGCCGATATTGTGTGCTTTATCCACCGTCCCGAATATTACACAAAGGCATCGGAGGATAGTGAAGGCAATGATATCAGAGGACTTGCCGAATTTATATTGGCAAAGCATCGTAGTGGTGGTGTAGGAGATGTGAAAATGCGCTTTATCGGCAGCTATGCGCGCTTTGATAACTGGGATGACAACTATAACTCCATACGTAATACCGAACCGTATGAGTCAAAAATGAATGATGAAGAACCGGCTGATACAGGCAGCATAAATATGAATGTGCCTATGCCTGAGAATCAGCCTCCCCGCAATGTGGATTTTCTAATGTCAAAAGGGGAAGAGCCGGTTCCGTTTTGATTGAGTTAATATATATAGAATGACAAAATAATATGAAATAAATTATGGAAAATTTTCATGAGTTGCTTATGCAACGCCGTAGCATAAGAAAATATACTGAGGATGAAATACCTGCCGAGGATGTGAAACTTATCTTGGAAGCGGCACTTGTGGCTCCCACCTCAAAGAACAGCCGTCCATGGTATTTTGTAACCGTTGAGGATAAAAAAGTACTTGAAGAACTGTCGAAATGCAAGGAATTCGGTGCCGGTTCAATAGCGAAGTGCAGTCTTGCCATAGTTGTGCTTGTCGACCCCATGAAGAGCGAGGCTTGGATAGAAGATGCGGCTGTTGCTGCAACGTTCGTTCAGTTGCAGGCTGAAGATTTGGGTATAGGCAGTTGCTGGGTGCAAATCAGGGGTAGAATGCGTGATGATGAGGAAAGTTCCGATGATTATGTGAAGGCTTTGCTGAGCATACCGCCGGAAATGCAGGTGGAGTGTATTATTTCCCTTGGTCAGAAAGGAGAGGAACGAAAGCCATTCAATCCCGAGAAGATGCTTTGGGAGCGTGTGCATATAGGGGAATGGCGTCCTCAGGAATAAGATTATGGTATGAGTTCCATAAATTATGATTTAACCAAGATAAAGGCGTTTGCTTTTGATGTCGATGGCGTATTGTCCCCATCGGTTATTCCATTGCATCCCAATGGTGAGCCTATGCGATGTGTGAACATTAAAGACGGCTATGCCTTGCAACTTGCGGTTAAGCACGGTTATGCAATAGCCATTATAACCGGGGGGCGAACCGAATCTGTAAGGAAACGTTTTGAGGGACTTGGTATCAAGGACGTTATAATGGGTGCAAGTGTTAAACTCTCGTATTTTAATGAATGGATGCAACGCTCGGGACTTAACCCGGAGGAAGTCTTATATGTGGGTGACGATATACCCGATATGGAAGTGATGCTTGCGGCAGGGCTTTCTGTAGCACCTGCCGATGCCGCACCGGAAGTGAAAGCCGTAGCCAAGTATATAAGTCCTTATAATGGCGGTTATGGTGTGGGGCGTGATGTAGTGGAACAAGTAATGAAGGCAAAAGGGGAATGGCTTGCCGATAAACGATCTTTTGGTTGGTAATTATGGTACATCCGTTAAAGAATATAGAACGATATGATGTGGTGCTGGCTTCAAATTCACCGCGCAGACACCGGTTACTGGGGCAACTTGGTGTGAATTTCACCGTAAGGGTTCTTGAAGGAATTGATGAAAGTTTTCCTGACGATTTACCTGTCGATGAGATTGCTGCATACATTTCAAGGAAAAAAGCGGCAGTCTATCGTGAGACAATGGGCGAGAATGAACTTGTTATAACTGCCGATACCGTAGTGGTTTGTGGAAATATGGTGCTGGGTAAACCTCAAAATGCCGATGACGCATATAGCATGCTCAGAACGCTATCGGGAGTTACGCATAAGGTAATCACCGGTGTGACAATAACGGGAAAGAATGTAGAGAAAACGTTCAGCAGTGTAACAGAAGTGGATTTTGCCGAATTGACCGATGATGAAATAGCATATTACATCGATACTTTCAAACCGTTTGATAAAGCCGGTGCATACGGAATACAAGAATGGATAGGATGTATAGGTGTAACGGGCATGCGTGGCAGCTATTATAATGTAATGGGGCTGCCCATTCAGAAACTTTATCGTGAACTGCTTACTTTGATATAGGCGCAATATTGCGAACCGGGATAAAGCGGGGTGAGCATCTGCACTCCGCTTATTATTTTTCCGTTATCGGAAATCCGCAGTTTATTATGATTCTCAAGTGAATTGATATATGAGCGCGTAATGACCGATTTATGAAACTCAGTTTGGAATAAGCCGGTAGAGCCTTCGGCAAGCAACTTGTTCCCTATAATGCTGCTTACAACTCCCATTGTAGTGCGCAGATTAAGCTCGATGCATGGATTAATTTGTGTCTTGTTTGCCGAATCTCGGTATATCATCATGTCGATGCCTGCATATCCGTTATAGTGCGGTGCAATGAGCGTGTCGAGAATCTTCTGTGCTGCCATTTTTACATCATAGAGCAATTCTTCGTTTCCAAGGGTTTCGGCTATCTTCCGGTGTAATTGTGGTGTGGATTGCAACAATCCGCCCGAAAATGAGCTATGTGTATCATTGTTGAATAAGGAATAACCTATAAACTTGGTTTTCCCGGCCGAAATACTGAACTCCATTGCAAAATCTGTTATTGCATCCAGCGGTTTCTCACACAATACGGAACCTTGTCGTTTCAGAATGCCGCTGCATCGGCGGATGAAGTCGAGGGCATCGATATCCAATGCACGATATATGCCTTTACCACTTGATGACCACGGAGCTTTTACGTATGCATTAGGATGTCGTCGTGCAAAGCATAAGATGTTTTCTAAATTGTCTATTTCTTCCGGTGTATTGTCGGGGAGAGACGGAATATATTCATGAAACAATTCGTGAATTTTTATTGAGATTCGTCTGTGTGACAAAGCACGTATATCTTTGATTGTTTCTTCCGGGGGTAAAACCATTGCCGGAACTCCGTCAAGTTGCAACCTGTGCCATAGGAAACGATTCCAGCCCCAAGGCTCAAATTTGTCAAATTTGTCTATGTCCTTAATGGTGCTTGTGTATATATCTGTGTTGTATATGCGGTTAAGGGTGTTCAGCCATTCTGAATCCACTTCGACGTTTTCTGTCAATATGCTGTCTTGCGGTTTTGCTATCCAGTACGGTAACATTTGCAAGTCTCGTCGCAAAAGCCTTGCCATAGGCGGCGGTGTGTAATTAGTGCCACCGAAAGCCAAAGCTAAATCATGCTCGGGATTGAATATGCGTATTTGAGGCATTTCCTTTGATTTTTTGCAAATTTACTAAAAAAACGATATTTTAGTGCAACATTTGACTCGGTTGTTCGTGTAATAGGCGAAGAGGTAAAGAAACAATACGAAACGGCGAAACAGATTGATGGATTCATCACGGTTTAAACAATATATTATTCCGCTTAATGCGACATTGTTCCGCATTGCATACCGGATAGTGCGGGATGCCGATGTAGCGAAAGATATGGTTCAGGATACGTTTATTGCCCTGTGGCGCAAGCGTGAAATCCTTGATGAATTGGTTAATGTAGAGTCTTTTGCCGTAAAAGTTCTTAAAAACCGTTGTATAGATTATTTGCGTACAGCGCATATTTACAACATGATAGATGATGCTGCCGATGTCGTAGACGAGAATCTTCAGGCTGATGCTCTATTGGAGAGCGGTAATCGGTTAAGCGGTATAATGTTGAAATTGGAAAAGTTACCTTATCGTCAGAAACAGATACTGCTGATGAGAAGTGTACAAGAACTATCGATGGATGAAATTGCTCGGATGACGGGGTTGTCAAGCATTAATGTGCGCACGCTGCTGTCACGGGCAAGAAAGAGATTAAGAGAATTATGTGAATCGGAATTAATGGAGTTGTAAAATGAAAAGTGAAAAAGAAATAAGGCTATTGCTGAATAAATTCTATGAAGGAACGTCGTCAGATGAAGATGAGCGTTTGCTGATGGAGTTTTTCGCGGAGAATGACAGTTTGCCTGATGATTTAAAAGCCGATAAGGAGGTGTTTTCCTTGTTAAAGGAAACGGCTGATGGCATTGGGTGTGAAACGGATGTCCCCGAAGGCTTTGCTGATGAATTATCCATGTTGATAGACAATGAGAATGCGAAAAATCATCGTAAGGCGTTCTTGTCAAGATGGCGGAGCGCTATAGCTTTTGCAGCAAGCGTATGTTTAATACTTGTAATAGGTATCCATTTTATGCTTAAGCATTCAAAGGACAATGTATATATGGCTGATGCTGCCCCGATGAAAAATGTTTATGTGCCACAAACGGAAGAAGAGGCTTTTACTGAAGCTACAAGGGCATTAATTCTTGTCTCTGATAAACTTAATGAGGCAAACGACAATGTGGAATATATGCCTTATGAAGAGAATTATTCTTATTTCTAAAAAAATATAGTTATGAAACGACTGATATTGATGCTGATGTGTTGCGGAATGGTGTTAATGAATGCGCATACGCAAGAAAAAGTGCTTGAGGAGGTAGCGGCATTGGATGGAGTGGATGTAACGTATATTACTAAAGGTATGTTGCATTCTATGGGGAACAGCAATATAAAAATAGGCGGTTTGAATATATCCAAGGTTGCCAAGGATCTGAACTCATTACAAGTGCTTACTGCTGATGAAACGGCAGCAGGTAAAGTGCGGAGTAAATTGAAGGCGGTGGGGAAAGACATGGAAGTGATTATGAAAATGAAGAACGATGATGAGCGTACCGATATGTATGGAGTGAAGACCGCCGACGGAAAATACTCCAAATTATACATGTATGTAGATGAGGGCGATGAAATCACTGTTGTTTATATGGTGGGTAATATCGGTCAGAATTGTTTTGAAGAATTGTCACGAAAAGCCGAAAAGCGTACAAGCAGGAGCTATTCTATAACAATACCGTCAAATAGTACTGTTTTCTCAATTGATTTGTCCGGAATAGAGAGTTTGAATGATTTAGGTGGATTTTTGAAAGGATTGGATGGGCTTGAAAGCTTAAGCATATCAGACTCATGGGTTGGTTGGGATACTGCCGCCGAGGATGACTTTGAGGAAGAACTGAAACTTATAGAGCATGAGTTGGCTGAGCTGGATAAGAAAATATCGGATTTGGACAATAAAAAATTACGCGAAATAGAGAAAGATATAAGAAAAGTAGACGAAAAAATAGGAAAAGCCAAAAACCATTCGGAACGCAATAAATTATATGCAGAGCGAAGCGACTTATACGTAAAGAGAGGCAAACTGTATGTGGAACGCGGAAAACTATATGAAGAACGCGCGCGATTGTATGTCAAGCGCAGTAAGTTGTTTGAAAACAGGTTCAATGGCGGCAGTAACAGCCGTGTTGAGAAGAAAAAAGCAGGTAAAAAAGCCAAAAAGACTTTTTCCGTAGCCGATGGAAATGTGGATATGAAGTGGATGAGCAGGGTGGAGCAGATAGGAGTAAATGCTGGCTATGATCTGAAAAATTTTGCGGTGAAAGGTACTGATAAAGAACTTGCCAGTGTCCGGTATCGTGTTAAAGAGTTACATGCCGATATTGAAAAGAAACACAAACTTATGGAAGAGTTAAGCGAATCCAAAAAAACACATACCGATGAATATATTCAGCTGTTAACTACGGTTGTAGAATACAATAAACGAGCTTATATGCTCGCAGAATTCTATAATTTGATTTATGAAAAGATGAAATCGGAGTAATATTACCTCAAAAACTTGACAAAATATTTTTGGGTTTCAAAAATAATGATTATCTTTGCAGTCGCAAAACAGAAATGGTTCGCTAGCTCAACTGAATAGAGCATCTGACTACGGATCAGAAGGTTACAGGTTTGAATCCTGTGCGAATCACTAAAAGGAACTCAATCGAGTTCCTTTTTTTATATACCATTTTTTTACCTTGTTAAATGGTAATTAAAAGAATCTCGAAATAAAATTTGAACAGATTCTTAGTGTTTATGTGGAAAAATGATGTATTTTAACTAAATTTAATTGATTGACGTAGGAAGAACGGCTGAATTTGTATAATTTTGAGCCAAAAATTTGAATGACGGTAAATTTATACTGTTTACTGTCAATATTTATAAACTTTAAACAAATTATTTATGGTAAAAAAATTACTTTTATTAAGTGCTTTCTTCATGATGTGCATTTGTGGCATGTCGGCACAGACCAAATGGTATGTAGTGGCAGACGGCAAGACTTCTGTTGCAGTGGAAGATGTTGCTTTTCTGTTATTTACCGATGAGGCTGAAGATTTTTCTATCGTGAAAAATGACGGAAGCATAGTGGCTCCGGTCAGTGAGGTTAGTTTCAGTCAAAATGCTGCCGGTGCAGTGGAAGGTATTAGCAATGGCGCAGTGGAAGTATCGGTATTTCCTAATCCTGTGGTAAACGAACTTAATCTGAAAGGTCTTCGAGAGGACGTGAAAGCTCAAATTTATTCATTAAGTGGTGCGTTGCTCATAGAAGCTGAACTTGGACAAGGAAACGGGAATATTAATGTATCTGATCTTTCGGCAGGTACTTATGTGTTGAAGGTGAAAGAAACAACTGTGAAATTCGTTAAAAAATAATCGCTATGAAAAAGATATATACAATTCTTTCTATTGCATTGTGTGCCGTATTCAGCATGCAGGCGCAATTTAGTCCTATTGCGGGAGATTTTAAAGCTGTAAAGCAAAAAACAACTATTAAACAAGCAAAGCAGAAATCATTGTCTGCAAAAGCAGTAACTACAAAAGCTGTCGTGATTGATGACATCTGCGGCACATATAGTGCTTATGGTGAAACAGGACTTAAGGGTTGTGAAGACGAAAAATGGACTGTAACTATTACCCGTGATGAAACCGATGCCAATAAAGTGTGGATACAGCCGGCTATGTCGTTGAGTGTGTTATATGGTGTACCTGATACATATATATATCCGGTGTATGCAGTTTATGATGCTGCTAATGGAGTATTGAATTTGCCTTTGGGACAAGTTATGTATGAGGAAGATGGTGGATTCTCATTAACAATGGTTGCAACAACAACCGGAACCGACTACGACTATACAGGAACATTGTCTTTATCAGTATCAACTGATGGAAAAACTATAGCTTTCCCTAAAACTTGTTATGTTGGTCTTGGTCAAGTGGCCGCAGGTCAATATTGGTATCAATTATTGTTTGGTATAACATATACTAAGGAGAATGAAGCACCTGAAGTAAATATATATGAAAAAGGAAACGCAGAACCTACTGCGGTAAAGGCTGATGAATTATATTTCAATGAAGTGAATGGTGAAATGTGTGTAACCACCGGAAAGGAATATACAACCGATAAAATAGCCGGTACATACAATGGGTACGGAATGAGTGCTTTTGAAGGTGAACCCGATGAAGAGTGGACAGTGGAAATCACTCGTGATGCAGATAATCCAAACAAGGTGTGGATACATCCGGTATTTATGTTCGGAGGTCTTGTCGCTGAAAATATAAATCCTATTTATGCAATGTATGATGAAAGTGCCAATACATTGTCGATACCATTGGGACAATGCTTGTTTGGTGGTGAAGGACAAACGTATAATATTGTCTTGGCATGGTCTCTTGACGGAGCTACAGTAAATACTACAGAAGAATTGAGATATAATCTTATCGATGAAGGTCTGATTATTGAAGGTGGATTTTTGGGAGCATATAATTTGAATGACGGATATTGGTATCAAGGTTTCAGATATATGGAAATGATAAATGCACGCGGAAAGGCGTTCCCATTGTCAAATATCGAAAAAATTTCAAGAAAATAAACATCATCTTTGATGATAGTAAATAAAAAGAAAATGCTGTAAAATTGTTTTACAGCATTTTCTTTTTATTGTGTTTTTTGTTGTCGTTTATTCTTTACCTACAAGTTCAAGAATCTTAACCAAGTGATTCCAGAATTTTTCTACAGCAGGAATGTGCATACGTTCTTTAGGAGAGTGTACGTCGTTAAGAGTAGGACCGAATGATACCATATCCAAGTTGTCATATTTAGCACGGAACAGCGCACATTCAAGACCTGCATGTATAGCCTTAACGGCAGGTGTTATGTTGTATAGCTCTTCGTATGCTTTGATGGCAATCTTTAGAATCTTGGAATCTACGTTGGCAGGCCATGCCGGATAGCCGTCGCCGTGTGTAACGTTTGCTCCGGCAAGAACAAATACCGATTCTACTTGACGGCAGATGTCAATCTTAGAACTTTCAATCAAGCTGCGTTGAGATGTTGTGATAAGAATGGTGTTTCCTTCTTTCATCTTTACGGACGCAAGATTGGTTGATGTTTCGGTAAGACCTTCAATGTTTTGATTCATTGCAATAACTCCGTGAGGAGCGCAGTAAAGAGCGTAAATTAGGTTCTTTGCAGTCTTCTCGTCAATAACTGTAGCCGGAGCTTCAACGCTTGCAACTTCAAATGTCATATTAGGCTCGATACCTTTGAACTCAAATTCTACATCGGCAATGAACTTGTTGAGGTCGGCAACAAGTGTGTGCTTGTTCTCCGATGCTACTCCTACAACAAACTCACCTTCGTGCGCTATGGCGTTACGCAGGTTACCTCCTGAAATTGATGCCAAGGCTACAGGGAACTGCTTCATTTCAGCCCAGATGAAACGTGACATCAATTTATTGGCACATGCACGTCCGCGATGAATGTCACAACCGGAGTGTCCTCCTAATAACTTGCTGATATTGACTTTTATGAATTCATATCCTGCAGGAGCGGCAATAGGAGTGTAAGTGAAAGTGGCAGTAGTGTCGATACCACCGGCACAGCCTATGAAGACTTCAGCTTCATCTTCGGAGTCAAGGTTTAGGATTATGTTGCCTTGAATCATACCATCGCCAAGGTTGTTGGCTCCTGTCATACCGGTTTCTTCGTCAACTGTAAACAGGGCTTCTACAGGACCGTGTGCAAGTGTGTTGTCTATCATTACTGCAAGACCGGCTGCCATGCCTATACCGTTATCGGCTCCAAGAGTGGTCTTGTTTGCATACAGCCATTCGCCTTCAATATGTGTCTCAATAGGGTCGGTCTCAAAATTATGTGTGCTGTCACCGGCTTTCTCACACACCATGTCCATGTGTGATTGAAGTACTACTGCGGGAGCGTTTTCATATCCCGGAGTAGCCGGTTTGAACATAGCTACATTACCTACGGCGTCAACTTTGTGTTCGATGTTGTGTTCCTTAGCAAAGTTAACAAGGTATTCGATAATTTTCTCCTCTTTTTTTGATGGTCGAGGCACTTTGGTAATTTGGTCGAAGATTTCCCAAACCAAAGCCGGTTTTAAATCTTTAAGTGTCATAATTGAAATATTTAAATTCTAAATATGTTGTTAATAGTATCTCAAATGGAAAATTATGTTAAAATATTCTTTATTTGCCCTCTAAGTTACAAAAAATAATTTGAGTTGAGCAAATAATCGGTTAACCTTTCCTATATTTGCATTGAAATTTGACATAGAGGTGAAAATACTGCTGCTTTGCATATTGATATTGGGAGTGTCTGTACTGCTGTTGGGTGTGCGGGTGTTCTTTGTAAAAGGCGGAAAATTTCCCGATACTCACATCCATTCCAATGAAGGTATGAAAAAGCATAATATCACATGTGTGTCAAGTAATGAAGAAAAATAATAATAGAAAACATAAACTGAAATGAAAATTTTGAATAAACTTGCCGGTTTAGTATTAGTATTTATGAGTATTGCGATGATGGCATCTTGTGCAGGAAACAAAGAGGAAAACAAAGGTGCAGGTACTGCAGCTGTCGCTACAGGAACCGAAACGTCTCAAATGGTAATCAGATATATAGATGAAGATTCCCTGCTTGCACAATATAATCTCGCCAAGGATATTAATGAGGCTATGCTGAGACGCTCTAATCAGTTTGACTCGGAACAACAGCGTCGTGCAAGAGACATCCAGAAGTTGGCAGCTGACATTGAGAATAAGTATAAGAGTAACGGTTATCTTACAGAAGAGAGTTTTAATGCCGACCAGAACAAATTGGCAAAGATGCAAAGCGATGCCGAAAATTATCTTGCTCGTTTGCAGCGCGACATACAAAGCGAAATGCAGCAAAACTCAATCCAGCTGAATGACTCGATAAACAATTACTTAAAAGCATATTGTAAAGAGAAAGGCTTTAATGTGGTGCTTAGAAAGACTGCTACATTCTATATGGATGCCAAATATGATGTTACACAGGATGTGGTGGAAGGCTTGAATAAGCGTTATAATAAAGTAGAAAAGAAGTAATTAATATTGTTTAGATAAGAAATAAGGGGAGCGGAAGGTGAACATCTCGTTTTACTTTCCGTTCTTGTATTTAGATACAATTTTGAATTTTCTAAAAAATGTTATTCTGAATAATAAGAGCTATGGAAAAGAAATATAAGGTAGGAGGCATGGCTTGTGGCGGCTGTGCGGCGAGCGTTGAACGTGCGTTGAAGATGTTGCCGGGAGTAGTAGCGGTAAAAGTGGATTTATCTGCCGGGATAGCAGCAGTGACAGGTGAAGTTTCTGATGATGATGTGGCTGCTGCAATAGAAAATACGGGTTTTGATTTCTTGGGTATAGAGGATTAAAAAACAAAATAGTTTCTTAGATAGTTCCTAAAAAAAATGTACAGTTAAGAAAAAATAAATTGAAACATTTGGTTTATAAAATAAATTGATTTATATTTGCGGTGGAAAATGA